>ULRR01014799.1_pt1 | contig 33090 bp, 30 predicted proteins | sample 1955651 | NCBI WGS metagenome assembly ULRR01 (sample SAMEA4835688, study PRJEB28245) | human gut metagenome | biome: gut microbiome; material: fecal sample | place: Denmark | collected 2008
TGCTGAAGAGGATAGAAATCTTAAGCTGCAAGGGAACTCTCTTTTGCTGGAATTGAAGCAGGCTCATTAACTGCGCCAAAGTAAGGGGGATGACGATGAAGGATAAACAGAGTTCGCCGCATTCCCAAAGGAGATGCCGGCGCCATATAGTATTTGTTCCGAAATATTGCAGGACGGATATGTATGGAAAAATTAATGAGGACGCAAGGCAGGCGTACCAGGAAAGACATGAGGGCGAAAGGGGGAGAGTTAAGGAAACGGAGGCGAATCAGAATCGCATACGCATGCGGCATACCGCCAAGCATAGATGCAGCGCAGTTTACGGGGCGCTTAAAAGAAAAAACAGTATGATTATATTTGACGGGTATGTCAAAGTACAAATGCACAGCCATTCTGGAACGCCGGGGATATTATGCGATACGGTTGACTGCAATAAAAAGGGATAGGTAAATACATCAGAAATCAGTTGCAGGAAGATATTGCGGCAGACAAGATCGGTTTTAAGGAATATCCTGATTGGATTACGGGCAGGAAAAGTGCCGTTGGAAAAACAGGCCGCTTTATTTGCAGCCTGTAAAAGGAATGCGGTTATCAGTCTTATTCCGTGAGTCGGAATGCGTTTGCCTGTGATATACCCTTTCAGGACTTATGCATTGCCATATAACGAGTTTCGTGCAGTGTTTTAATTCAACAAAAATCTTTTTTTGACCTCTGCCTGGCCGCTTCGTATAAAAAGACCGTAGCCGCGCAGCCAATATTAAGGGAGGAGGCGCTGGAATGCTCGCTCATGGGGATGGTGGCCAACAGGTCGCAGGCGGCTTTAAAGGAGCTGTTCAGGCCAAAGGTTTCGTTGCCTATCATTATTAAAGAGGGGGAACGCAGATTTAAATTATAGATGCTGTGCTGTTTGTGGGCAGTGGTACCTATAATCTGCATGTTTTCATATTTGCTCCTGAGATATTGAATATAATTAAAAAGGGTAGTATTATCATTTACCCGGACGCAGTTTACATTAAAAAAAGAACCCATAGAAGCGGAGATTACGTCCGGCTCATATAAATCTACCGCATGGCCGGTTATTATAACTCCGTTTACGCCGAAGGAGTCGCAGGAACGCAGGATAGTCCCCAGATTTCCCTTATTGGAGGGCTTGTCCAGCAGCACTATCAGGGGATTTTCTCCAAGAGGTATGCTTTTTAGATTGTCTTCCCGCATTTTTATTACTGCAAGCAGTTCGGAGGTATCCTCTTTAGAGCTGAGCTCGGCCATTAAAGCAGAGGTCAGCTCATAATTGGTCTGTGTGCGGACATTTTTGAGCATATCTTTGGCCCAGTCTGAAAGGGCTGCCTCTCCGCTGTATATAAAGGAATTTATCTCCCAGCCGTTTTTTACCGCCTGGTTTATATTGCGCACGCCTTCAGCAAAAAATTCATTATATCTGTATCTCTTGTTGCGGTTGGTTTTAAGCACCTCGAATTTTTGATAAGCGGCGTTTTTAGAATAAATTTTAACGACCATTTTACCTATGCCCCCATACCCGTTTGACATTTGCGGCGTTAGTGTCCAAGGTATAATGCGTTTCGCTTTTTTGCCTGTTTTCGGTGTTATCCTTAGCCGGCATAGCTTTGTGTGTGCCTTTTTGCCCTGAAAATGCGCAAATTACCGAGAACTGAACCTGCGAAACCAGAATACGCTTATTTGCCTGTCTGCAAGGCGCCCGGACGATATGTGCCGGGCGCGCATGGCACGCAATCAACAAGCGTGGAAGCAAATTCAGCTTTTAAAAGTCGCATTATCACACTCATACTAACGCTGCCTGTATTTTAGCATAATGCGCGTAATATTTCAACGCGGTATTATTTTACGGGAAATAGGCGCTATTTCTGCGTCTGCTGTTTAAGCTGCATTTAATCCTTACCAAACTGTAAGAAATGGACGGGTAAATGTAAGCTGATTCGCTGGCGCGTTAAAAAGGTTTTTGGTATAATAGAAATATAGAGATAAATCCTGCGCGGCAGGCTGGGCGCTTAAATATGCGCCGTGATATTTCAGGCCTGAAGGGCGCAAAGGAATTGGACCGTATCTTGAAGGTGATGTTAATGAAGAAAAGAACAGGTACTGTTTTAAAAATAGTAGTGATAGTAATTCTGGCGGTTTTGTTCCTGCTGGCTGTTGCAGGGGCGTATTTTGCCATCAAGGGCTATAAGATGTATGCGAGCGCCGTAGAAGAAACTCCCATTGAGGAAAAGGTGGAAAGCATACGCAGCATGGATAATTTTATTGAGTTCGAGGAGCTGCCTGAAATATATGTGGACGCAGTTATATCGGTTGAAGATAAACGCTTCTGGACGCACGGCGGCATAGACTTTTTAGCCATTATGCGGGCTGTCTGGAAGGATATAACCACGTTTTCCTTTGCCGAAGGGGGCAGTACAATCACTCAGCAGCTCATGAAGAACCAATATTTTACCCAGGAGAAAAAGCTGGAACGGAAATTTGCGGAGGTATTTGCCGCGGTAGCGCTGGAAAAGGAGTATTCTAAAGAGGATATTTTTGAACTGTATGTCAATACGATATATTTCGGAAGCGGCTATTACGGTATTTATGATGCGGCTCAGGGCTATTTCGGAAAGGAGCCGTCCGAACTGACTGAATATGAGGCGGTCATGCTGGCGGGCCTGCCCAATGCACCTTCGGCCTATTCGCCCGATACCAGCCCCGAATTGGCAGTTCAGCGGACTAATCAGGTGCTGGAGAGAATGGTCGCATGCGGCGTTATATCTCAGGAGAAAGCGGACAGCATAGCTTCACAAGACTTGGTTCAGGCAGGCGGCTGAGGGAAAAGGATATTTTTAACCAAAGCTATGCTCCAGCGGCTGACGGCTTTCTTTCAAGACATTGATCCGCAGGAATATGCTTACGCTGAAAAGGTAAATTATGTGCGAGAGATTTGCTGTCAGGGCATTGATCCGCAGGAATATGCTTATGCTGAAAAGATAAATTATGTGCGAGAGATTTACTGTCAAGACATTGATCCGCAGGCATATGCCTGCTGGGGGTAAAATTTAATTAATGGATTTAAATACTCTTGGCTGCTCCGCTTCCGTCGGAGCCTTTTAATTGCATCTGGCCGTTTACTATTAACGCAAGCCCATTGATTGGGCCGTGCAGGGTTTTAATTGCCGGTTATATTTTTTTACCGCTGTCCCTAAAGGTAAATACGCCGTCATAGTCGCAGTTCAATGCTTCGGCTATGGCGTGCAAATCCTTTTCGGAGAGGTTGTCCCGCGCAAGCTTATTGCTTAAATTATTGCCGGTAGTGCCAAGTTTTTCGGCCAGTTCTTTTATGTTCATATTTATATTAGTTATATTACTATAACATATAGATGAAAATATTTCTACTTAGCAGAGCGGGGCCGCGGCATTTGGGCGTTTTCACAGGAAGAACGGCGATTGGGGGCTTTAGCCGGGTGCTGTATCAGCAGGGCGCTTGACCGCTTTAGACGACCTATGTATAATAAATACCGAACTGCATTTTTGCATCATAGGGCGCGGGTGCTGCGCAGACGCGGTTTTGCTGCGGGCGGCCGCGGCTGATATTCAACCGGGTACAATTATCAGGTCAGGCCGGGGAAATTTAATGCTTAAGCTATGCGGAGCATAACGCCTTATATGGGTTTGGCACCGTCATTGAGGGAGATTATATGAAATTTATTATAGAGCATCTGTCCAAGAGCTTTGAAAAGAAAGAGGTTTTGAAAGATATCAGCTTTACCTTTGAAAGCGGGAAAATTTACGGGCTTTTGGGCCGCAACGGCGCGGGAAAGACTACCCTCTTCAACTGCCTGAACCGGGACATCAGGGCGGACGGAGGAAGTTCTTATCTGGAGGATAGCGCCGGGCGCAGAGAGGTTAGGGCGGAGGATATAGGTTATGTGCTTTCGACTCCAGTTGTGCCTGAATTTTTAACCGGGCGGGAATTTCTGAAGTTCTTTCTGGATATAAACCAAAAGAGCATTTCCCAACCCAAGCCTATAGACGATTATTTTGAGCTGGTAAGCATAAATAGGGAAGACCGGGACAAGCTTTTAAAGGATTATTCCCACGGCATGAAAAATAAAATGCAGATGCTTATAAATATTATGGCCCAGCCTAATATCCTGCTGCTGGACGAACCCCTTACCTCCCTGGATGTTGTTGTGGCCGAGGAGATGAAGCAGCTGCTGCGCTCCCTTAAGGAGGGCTGTATAACTATCTTTTCCACGCATATTCTGGATCTGGCCCTTGACCTTTGCGATGAAATTGTGCTTCTCAATCACGGCGAACTGGAAAAAGTGGATAAAGCCAATCTGGACAACGGAGAATTTAAAGAAAAGATAATTCATGCGCTGAGGGAGGAAGAGCATGCATAGATTCCTGAAAAATTCGGACTTATTCATTGCTTTTACACTGACGATAAATAAGGAAGGAATATATTTGGCATGAATAAAACCCTGCGCATCTCTTTTTCCTTAAAAAACACATATAAGGTAAACGGCATTCTTTATTCTTTGAAACAAATACCTTTATTAAAGCGCCTTTTGCCCGAAAGCCTGTACAGCGTCCGCGGCCTGAAGATTTTTGCTAACGTCCTTTGGATATTATGGGAGGTTGCATCGGCGTTTTTAGGCAAATTCATATATTTTATATCTATGGTTGCGGGGCTGGCGGCTTTCTATGAGACGGGGCAGGACAGCCGGATATTTCTTAATATCCTGCTTTTTTTGACGGTTGCAGGCGCGTTAATGAACACCTACTTATTTAATCCTACGCGGGATAAATATTATGCCGTGATTCTTATGAGAATGGACGCGCGTGAATATACGCTGGTGAATTATATTTATGCGATGCTCCGGCTGGTTATAGGCTTTATGCCTTTTACGGTTATCTTCGGCCTGGAAAATAGTCTTCCTGTTTGGCTCTGCCTGCTCCTTCCTTTTTCAGTGGCCGGGCTGAAGATGACTGCCGCTGCTTTGTCCTTATGGGATTATGAGCGCAGCGGCCGCCCATACAACGAAAATAAACTGGGCGGTTATGTATGGCTGTTAATCGGGGCCCTGCTTGCCTGCGCCTACGGGCTGCCTGCCGTTGGCCTTGCGTTGCCTGTGCCTGTTTCGGCTGCGGTTTTACTGGCGTTTATTCCGTTGGGCGGGATAGCTGCAAGGAAGATCTTTTCTTTTAAATATTACCGGGAAGTCAATCAGCAGCTTTTGGCCCAGCTTTTTAACCAGATGGATACATCTTCGACCCAGATTGCCAGGGCGCAGAGCCGCAAGGCTATAAGCGCGGATACCGGCATTACCAGCAAGCGGAGCGGCTTTGAATATCTTAACGAATTATTTATTAAAAGGCACCGCAAGATTCTCTGGAGCTCGGTTAAAAAGATTTCAGCCGTTTGTCTGATTCTCATTTTAGGCGTTCTGTTGGTATTTTATCTGGCGCCCCAGAGTCTGCCCGAAATAAATGAGCTTTTGGGGAATTCTCTGCCTTATTTTGTGTTTATAATGTATGCAATCAACAGGGGCACGGGCTTTACCCAGGCGCTGTTCATGAACTGCGACAGCAGCCTGCTTACCTATTCCTTTTTTAAAAAGCCCGATATGGTGTTAAAGCTTTTCAGGATACGCTTAAGGGAAATAATTAAAATCAATTTGCTGCCTGCCTTAATTATAGGCGCGGGGCTGGATATTATTCTGTTTGCTTCGGGCGGCGGAGAGCTTTTGCAGTATGCAGTGCTGTTTATATCCATAATATGCATGAGCATATTCTTTTCGGTCCACTATCTGACCCTTTATTATCTGCTTCAGCCGTACAGCGCCGGAACCGAAATGAAGGGCGGCACATATAAGCTTATCATGTCGGCCACATATCTGGTCTGCTTCTTTTTAATGCAGCTCAGAATGCCCATACTGATATTCGGCGGGTTATGCATAATTTTCTGCATTGCATATTCTGCTGTTGCCTGCTTGTTAATATATAAGCTTGCGCCCCGCACTTTCAGATTGAGAGCTTAAAAGCACACGAGAATATTTTTAAATCTTGAGATATTTGGACAAGGGGCGTAAAGAAATTTCGGCCAATGCTTTTTATTGGGCTGTTGAAGTGATATTTTAAAGATGCCAAGGAGGAAAAATGAAGGAAATAAATCCGGAGCATATTAAGGAACTGCTTGAATTGATCAACCAAAGTAATTATTTTCAGCTTTTGGATATGAAGGTATGTGAGCTTGGGCCGGGATATTCTAAAGTTATGATGGAACTAGATAAAAAACATCTCAATCCTTTTGGCGGAATACACGGAGGCGCATATGCCTCAGTTATTGATACCGCTGCTTATTGGGCGGCATATTGCGATATGGAAGAGGATGCTGGGTATACTTCTATGGATTTATGCGTCAATAATCTGGCAATGCTGAAAGGCGGGTGTATCCTTGCAGAAGGAAGGCGGATAAAGAGCGGACGGAATATATATTTATGCGAGGCTGAAGTCAAGGACGGCAATGGGAAATTGATTGCGCACGGAACCTCTAAGTTAATGGTTCTTGCAGGCAGTCCATCCGGCAGGCCTTGGAGGCCGTGGAAGGCAGGCCGCTTCCTGCAAAATTTTTGGAATCGGATAATTTATAGAAGGGCGAGGCTATTCTTATATTTGAGCCTATAGCATAATAGCTGAAAATGGAGGGGGTTTATTGTAAGGAATATTGATATTCCTTTGAGCGTGTCGAAAAAGTCGACGTGCTTTTAGCCTGGAATGCAGTTCGCTCAGAAATCAAAGTTTTTGGGACTGTGCTCTATTTGCGCCAATACCGCACGGTACTATTTGGAAACCGCTTATAAAGCACCTTTTCGCTTACAATGAGTTTTTTCCGCGGTACCTGTGGAGCGGAACAAAATGCGGCTAAATGCCCCGCAAATATTAATTTCAGGTTTATCGACAGTCTGCAAGGAATATTGATATTCCTTTGCCTTTATTAATCACTGCAAAATTTTTTATTATTTTATAAGACTTTTTAAAATTAAAACAGCGACTAATGCTGCCAATAGTATTATAGTTGCCGCTTTTAATATTCGGCGGGGACGATTTGACTGCGAGCTTGTATATGTGCGGGATTCAGCAATGGTTTTATTTTTGTTGTCGGCGCTATAGCTTGCAGGTGTTTTTTGTTCATGGGGTTTGGCATATGCTTTTGCTGATTTAATGCAGCTCTGATGTAATAGTGCGAGGGGATCCGTGCATTTTAATATGCGCAAACGAAATGTTTGAAGCCACAAAATATCATCGTATGAAAAAAGACTGTGTTCAAAAGAAGAGGTTTCATGAACCAGTTTGTTGCGAACCCATCTAAGATTTTTCAATTTAAGGAAGTCCTCTTTCCAGCAAGGGATAGTGTTATATCCGTGCAAAGTATTTTCCATCTCCTCAATATAAGTGCTTATTCCTTTTTCGGAATTAAAAATCTGTTTGCATAGTTCATCGAGGCTTTTATAGGCTTCTAAAAATTCTAAGATAAAATTAGTCATAAATTCTCCTGAAAATTATATCCTATTTATGTTACCCTAAATTGACAAGGGCATATACGGTTAGGACAGAGCTGTTTGAGTGTCCTGCTGTGTTGCTTTTCGCTCCGTGTACGTCCAGTACACGTCCTTCAAGCGCCTTGCAGGGCAGGGAAACGGCCGCTGTCTGAATCCTCGGCCTCCAGCAGGTTTGATTTCGGCATTTTCTGAGTCATCGTCAATGGGTGTACATTCAGCACACCTCATTCCGCTTCCTTGAAAATGCCGAAATCAGACCGCCGGAGGCAACCCCTTGTCAATTTAGGGTATTTGTATTATATCATAATCTTATTTATAAGTAATATTTTTCAAATGGTTTTAAAATGCTGATTTAGATTATTGAATTGTAAAGACAGGTATATTTAAGAGTATAATGAACCATATACCTTATGGTTGAGAGTAATGCTGAATTTGGCCGAATCACAATTAAGGCTATTTAGGACTTTTGGCACAAAAGAAGGAGCGTGCGGCGCGAATGAGCAGAGAATTTTCATAAAAAATATGTCACGAACTATACAAAGTCCGCTACAGGGATGCAATGATGTAACTAAAAAGATGCTGCTTCGGCGCGGGAGACGAGACAAAAGAAAAAGCTGAACCTATGGGCGCGAACTGCGTCCAGGCTCAGTCTGGTGCGGATGTTCATAACGACACTTGCAAATAAAAAATCCGAGTGTCCATATGAACACTCGGACTGTAAAGGTGAGAAAAAAGATCGCTTGTTCCGCATTTTGTTCTAGTCTTTCGGCCTTTCCTTGTTAGGAAGGGGAATTCCATTTTCATCCCGATTTATGGGATATGCTTTAAGATGAAAACTAATACAGTGGTCGGCACATGGTATGTCCATTTCATATTTTTCTTTGTTGCCCTTATATGTAAAATCGCCGCCGCATCGAATGACTTCGCACCATGTATATACTTGTATCATCGTTTTGGGACACATTCCGCTTGGACATTCGTATTGAAAAACAAACTTATCTCCTTTTTCTAGACCAAGCCTGCAATGTTCGGCTTTCCCATCTGTAGCAGTTAGCTCAAATTCCCAATCCTCTGTACACCATTTTCTCATAACTAACCCTCCCTTACCTAATATAGAACTGTGAAGTTAAATGAAAGTCGAGAACTCGTCAGCCCTTCTAATACAATGGTTTTACCACAAACACAAAGTGCTCCCGAAAGGAAATGAGTCTTCGTGGCAAAATTATATCAGTTATGCTGCCCGAAATGCAACAACAAAACGGACTTTTATCGCTTACGCAAATCATCCAAATGTATAAATTATGTTTTTAGACTATACCAGCAAGCATCGTCTTTTGTACCCAAAAGACTTTTGCAGGAGTCCTGTAACCCATAAAAAGAAAACAAGGACAGTCCACAAAGACTATCTTTGTTTCTGAATGTCGTTATGAACATTCAAACTGTCAAATGGCTATAAAAAAGATATTTGTGCGGTTTTGGATAGGAGATTTGAACTCTCACAAAACGTATTATTTCAATATTTTGGATTCATTATCTAAAAACACTCTTGACCCTGTAGCGCCTACTTGACCCTGATATTTCCCGTTGTACGGATTTAAAGCAATATCATCCATTTGTGCAAAAACAAGTTGTCCGACTCTGCGACCACACTTCAATTCAATTGCACAGCGATTGGCGTTATACAATTCAAGAGTTATCTCTCCTCTAAATCCAGGGTCAACCCAGCCTGCATTCTGAATAAATAGCCCCATTCTACCAAGAGAACTTCGCCCCTCAACAAAAGCCGTTAAATTATTGGGCAACTCTACATATTCCATTGTAGTGGCAAGGACAAATTGATGTGGCAATAAAATATAGGTATTGCTTTTAATAACTTTATAATGTATTTCATCTTTCATTGTAATTAACCCTTGCGAGGAATCTTCAACAACGCTAAATGTATCACCAAGTCTTATATCTACACTTGCGGGTTGAATTTGTTCTTTTTCTAATGGAGTAATCTTAAGAGAATGATCTTTTAACATTTTCAAAATCGTTTTATCGGATAAAACCATAAACCCCACCCTTGTAGAATATTATAGCTATAAACTCCACTCACACGGCTGATTATAACACAAAAAATCAAAAAGCACAACACAGAAGTTGAACTCCACAATGTTGTGCTTTTTCTGGTACCGATGTTCATAACGACACTCTCGCAAACCCGCATGAAATCAAGGTTTTTGGCAGCAGACGAATATATTTCACCGAAAAAATCTAATAGTGTGGGTGCTTCATGGCTTAAACCGAGCCGGAAAATCGCACATTTGCGGCTATCCTCCCCGCCATATATAATGGAAGCACAAAGGAGGCAGGCCAGATGAAGAAACAAAAATACTTTGTCGCATATACGCCGGAGGAAGCCGCCCTCGTAATCCAGAGCCTGAACCGGCTGCGGAACGCCCTGCTCCGGGAAAACAGGGATTCCGGCTGCGTTGACGAGCTGCTTTTGAAAGTGATGTGCGCCCCTGTAAAGAAAATCTGAAAACAACATATCGACGCAAACCGCCGCTTATTCTTCCACAGAATAGGCGGCTTTTCCATTTCCTCCGTACATAGCCCTCCGTCCTGCCAACGGTGGGCTAAATCTATGAAAAAGGAGGAACCCGCCTATGGCAAAACCAAAGGTCATTGCAGTAGCAAATCAGAAAGGCGGCGTTGGGAAAAGCACCAGCGTGTATAACATCGGCGCAGGGCTGGCCATGAACGGAAAAAATGTCCTGCTGATTGATGTTGACCCGCAGGGCGATCTCACTAAAATGCTGGGACAACGAAAGCCCCACGACCTGCCTGTAACGCTTGGCAACGCGCTGAATGACGTTGTGGCAGATACGGAAAACAGCAGCCACCCGGAAATCCTGCGCCACCATGAGGGCTTTGATTTTGTCCCGGCAAACCGCACCCTGTCGGCTGTGGAAGTGAGCCTTGTGAACGTCATGAGCCGGGAAACGGTGCTGCGGCGCTATGTGAACAGTATCAAGAAGCCCTACGACTATGTGCTGCTCGACTGCAACCCGTCCCTCGGTATGCTGGTCATCAACGCCCTTTCTGCTTCGGATTATGTGTTGATTCCCGTGCAGGCCGACTATCTGGCCGCGGAGGATATGACGGAACTGGTCGGCACTGTGCAGAACGTAAAAAAGGGAATCAACCACAATCTGAAAATCGGCGGCGTATTTCTGACAATGGCAAACGAAACGAATTTCCGCAAGGAGGTCGTTTCGGCGGTCAAGGAAAACTTCGGAAAGCATTTGCCCGTCCTGCAAGCAGTTATTCCCGCAACGGTGCGTCTGGCGGAAATCAGTACGGCGGATAAGAGCATTTTCCGCCATGAGCCGCGCGGGAAAGCGGCAGAAGCCTATCGGACTTTGGTACAGGAGGTGATGGAGATTGGCGAAAAACAGCGTAGCCGGTCTGCTGACCTCGGTAGATGACCTGTTTTCCACGCAGGAAAGCCGCGACGAGGCCAAACTGGAGCGCGTTATCAATCTGCCGCCGGGTGAAATCAGCGATTTTCCCAACCACCCTTTTAAGGTGCGGATGGACGAAGAAATGCAGCAAATGGCGGAAAGTGTCAAGGAGCATGGCGTTTTGGTGCCTGCCCTTGTGCGGGAAAAGCCGGGCGGCGGGTATGAAATGGTGGCCGGACACAGGCGCAAGCGGGCGGCTGAACTGGCCGAGCTGCCGGAAATCCCCTGCATTGTCCGCAATCTTACCGACGATGAAGCCATCATTGTTATGGTGGACAGCAATTTGCAGCGTGAAAAAATCCTCCCGTCCGAAAAGGCATTTGCCTACAAAATGCGGCTTGAGGCAATGAAAAGGCAAGCAGGTAGGCCACGTCAAGAAAATGCGTCGCCAGTGGCGACTAATTTTACTCGTGGACGTTCCGACAAAGAACTTGCCGAATTGGTCGGCGAGGGAAAAGATAATATTCGTCGCTATATCCGCCTCACTTATCTACTTCCTGAAATGCTGGATATGGTGGACGACGGAAAAATCGCCCTCCGCCCGGCTGTGGAATTATCCTATTTGGCGGAACAGGAACAGCATTTTTTGCTGGATACCATGTTCAGCGAGGATTGCACCCCGTCCCACGCCCAAGCTATCAAAATGCGGAAGTTTTCGCAGGAGGGCAAGCTGAACCCGGACGTTATCTTATCCATTATGCAGGAGGAGAAGCCCAATCAAAAGGAACAAATCAAAATCCCAAAGGAACGGATCAGCCGGTATTTTGCGCCGGGGACGCCCGCGCAGAAAATCGAAGATACCATTGTTAAGGCGCTGGAACTGTACCGCAAGCGGCAGCGCAGTATGGAGCGATAGCCGGACTGCCAAGGGAGCAGTGCGCCCATTTGATAAAACCAGCGGTTTGCGCTGTTCCCCCTCTCCACACCTCTCCCCCTCGATTACCAGCTAAACCAGCTAAAAAAGAAGAACTGGGGAGCAGCCAACGCTTTTTCAGGAGCCGCACCCTTGCCGGTTTTCCACAATCCTCTGCAATGGCGGTGAAAGAAGAAATGCTCCCGTGAAAAAAGCCAGCACTTACCGTAGAAAATGCTTTTGGCATACCGGCTGTGCGTAAAGGAAAGGCGGTGAGAAACAAAAACCGTTCTTTTTGGCAGGTAATTGCCTGTTTTATCAAAGCGTGTTAGAATAAACCCATAAACAACGACGGGCGTGGCGTGGTTTGGCATGGAATATCGAACGAGGAGGTATTCTCATGCGTACAGGATATTCCCAAGAACGGGAGCTTCGTCGTGTTTTGCAGAAAGCCGGTTATGTGCTTCACAAGTCCCCACGTGCAGTTTCCACGGACAATTTCGGCGGGTATATGATTATCTCGCTGGACAGCAATTCCGTTGCGGCGGGAAGCCGCTATGAATTGTCGCTGGAGGACGTTCAGGAATGGGTAAATGAAATGTGCTGACCGGCCAAGGCGGTAGGGTAAAAATGCCCCGCCGCCTTTTTCTATGTCATCAACTATGAATATCCACAGACTGGCACATCGGTAAAACGGTGTGCTTTTTTGTGCCTGAAATGAAGGAGGTAGCTTAATGAAAGCATTGAAAAAGCCCCTTTCCATGCTTCTTGCACTGCTCATGTGCTTTGGAGTATTTTCCGGGATGGGGATCACGGCCTTTGCCGCCGGTGAAGAAATGACCACCTACCTTGTGGATCTTCCCCGCAGCGCAGACCCGCAGAAAACCGGCTGGGACCATCCGGCACTCAACCTGATGGGCGGCTGGACGGTGGACGAAAGCAGCCACTTTACCGTCCACGCGCAGGATTCCTTTAATGGCCGCGCGGTTTACTGTATTGAGCCGGGCGTAGGCGTTCATACCGGCGACAAGTATCAGGGGCGGGATGAAAGCTATTGGGATAATTACCCCTCGGATATGAACCCCACTATTTCGCCCTCCACTATCAAAGAATACCTTGGGCGGATCATGCAATATGGCTGGCAGGGCAATGCCAGCACCGCATGGGACAGCCGCGACCCTGCCGACGCGGAGAACATCGCGGGATATATCGCCACACAGCTTCTGGTGTGGGAAACCGTCGTAGGTGAGCGCGACAGCCAGTTTAACCATGTGAATGCTGCGGCGCAGGGAAAGGACAGCGTTGCGGACTATATCAGCGCCAATCACCCCCTGTATGACCTGATTTTTGAGCAGTACGATTCCATTGAAAATCAGGTGCAGCGCCATACCATGCTGCCCAGCTTCTTTTCCCATAGCAGCGCCAGCGCCGATTCCTATGAACTGAAATGGGACGGGGAAAAATATTCCGTAACTTTGACGGACGAAAACAACGTCCTTTCCAACTTCACCTTTACCAGCAGCGCCGCAGGGCTGGATATTTCCGCAAGCGGCAATAAGCTGACGATTTCCTCCGATACCGCCATCAAAGGCTCGGTTTCCATTAAGGCAGAGAAGATCAACGGGCAGCGAAGCGGCGTAGTCGTCTGGACGGACGGAAAAATCGGAAGCGGCCAGCAGGACTACACCACCTATGGCGTAACGGTTTCCGACCCGGTTACCGGCTATCTGAATCTGGAGGTTAAGACAGGCGGCATGAAGCTCATCAAGACCTCGGAGGACGGTAAGGTGGAGGGCATTTCCTTTACCATTTCCGGCGAGGGCTTCCATGAAACAAGAACGACCAATTCGGCGGGTGAAATCGACATTTCCGATCTCAACCCGGGCGTTTATACCGTAACCGAGCAGACCATTGACCGCTACGAGCCGCAGCAGTCCCAGCGCGTTACCATCGTCAGCGGACAGACTGCTACCGTGCATTTCAGCAATATCCTCAAGCGCGGCGATCTGGAAGTCACCAAGACCAGCGAGGACGGGCTGGTGGAGGGCGCGACCTTTCACCTGTATGGCACGTCCCTTTCCGGTTTGGAGGTTGACGAATATGCGGTGGCGGATTCCACTGGCGTGGCGCGTTTTGAGGACGTATTGCTCGGCACCGGCTATGTGCTGGAAGAGGTGGACGTACCCGTCCGTTATGTCGTCCCCGAAGCGCAGAGCGCGGCAATCGAGTGGAATGAAGTTACCCACAAGAGCTTCCAGAATATCCTCAAAAAGTTCCGTGTTACCGTTACCAAGAGCGACAGCGAAACCGGGACAGCACAGGGCGACGCTTCCCTTGCCGGAGCCACCTATGGAATCTACAAGGGCGATACCCTGATCGACAGCTATACCACCGATGAAAACAGCCAGTTTACCACCCAGTATTACGTCTGCGATTCGGACTGGTCGATTCGGGAGATCAATCCCAGCGAGGGCTATCTGTTAGATCCCACCGTTTATCCTGTGGGCGCAGAGCCGGAGCTGTATGAGATTGAACTGAACGATACCGCCATCGACGCAACGGAAGAAATCATCAAGGGCAATATCGCCATCATCAAGCATACCGACGATGGTGAAACACAGGTCGAAACGCCGGAGGAAGGCGCAGAGTTTGAAATCTATCTGAAATCGGCGGGCAGCTATGAAAATGCTAAGGAATCCGAGCGCGATTACCTTGTTTGCGACGAAAACGGCTACTGCCAAAGCGTCGATCTCCCATACGGGATTTACACGGTTCACCAGACGGTGGGCTGGCCCGGCAGGGAACTCATGTCCGATTTTGAGGTATATATCGCGCAGGACGGACAGACCTACCGCTACCTCATCAACAACGCCAACTTTGAGAGCCATATCAAGATCGTTAAGGTGGACGCGGAAACCGGACAGGTGATCCCCTACGCGGGCGCTGGCTTCCAGCTATATAATCCGGACGGAAGCCTGATTACGCAGACCTTCACCTATCCCGAAATCACCGAGATTGATACCTTTTACACCAATGCGGAAGGCTATTTGATTACACCGGAGCCGCTTGAATATGGCACCGGCTTTTCTTTGGTCGAGGTACAGGCCCCGTATGGGTACACCCTTTCCACCGAGCCGGTGTATTTTGATGTAACGCAGGACGCTTCCAGCGAGGAAGGCGGCGTGACCATCATTGAGGTCGTCAAGGAAAACGTCGCGCAGAAAGGCATTATCAAGGTCAGCAAAACCGGCGAGGTGTTTGCCTCCGTTACGGAAAACAATGGTGTGTACCAGCCCGTCTATGAAGTACAGGGCTTGCCCGACGCAGTATTTGAGATCACCGCTGTGGAAGATGTTTACACGCCGGACGGGACGCTGCGCTATTCCGCAGGCGAGGTTGTCGATGCCATCACCACCGGCCCTGACGGGACAGCCCAGAGCAAGCCTTTGTATCTTGGGAAATTTGAAATCCGCGAAACTGAATTTCCTTATGGCATGACCGATACCGGCGCGGAGCCGCAGGTTGTGGAATTAACCTATGCCGGTCAGGAAATCGAAATCACCGAAACCAGCACCGGCTTCTACAACGAGCGCCAGAAAGTAAAGGTAACGCTGGATAAGGTGTTGGAGCAGGACGAGCGATTCCAGCTTGGCACGAACGGTGAAAGCGCAGCGGTTACCTTTGGCCTGTTCGCACAGGAGGATATTGTGGCGGCGGACGGGTCGGTGATCCCCGCAGACGGTTTAATGGAAATCCTCTCCCTGAATGAAAATGGCAGCGCCATCTGCCAGACAGATTTGCCTTTCGCCAGCTTTTACCTGAAAGAACTCTCTGCCGACAGCCACTATCTGCTGAATGGCGAAACCTTCCCCTTTACCTTTGAGTATGCAGGCGCTTCCGTTCCGGTTGTGGAAATCAAGGCCAACAATGGCGAAGCCATTGAGAACAAGTTGATTCGCGGCGAAATCAAGGGCATGAAAACCGACGAAAACGGTACAGGGCTTGAGGGCGCTGTAATCGGGCTGTTCCGAGCAGATGAAACCGAGTTTACCGCCGAAAACGCAATCCTTACTGCAACTTCTTTGGAGGATGGCAGCTTCGGTTTTGAGGGCGTACCCTACGGAAACTGGCTGTTAAAAGAGGTGCAGGGCGTGACCGGATTCGCGCTTTCCGATGAGGTATTCCCCGTGACGATTGACGAGGACGGGGCTGTGGTTGAAATTACCATCGAAAACCAGCGAATCTATGGCAATCTCCGCTTGACCAAGGTGGATAAGGATTACCCCGGCAACAAATTGACGGGCGCTGAATTTGAGGTGTACCGCGACAGCAACGGGAATCAGGAACTGGACGAGGAAGATGAATTGCTGGGGCTTATGGAGGAAACCAGCACCGGCATTTATGAAATGACCCATGTGGAGTATGGCGGCGTGTTCGTAAAAGAATCCAAAGCGCCGGATTCGTTCCTGCTGGATGAAAACGCCTACTATGTGGAGATCACCGAACAGGATAAGACCTACGAGGTGGAAAATGAAGCCGGGATTGGCTTTGTGAATATGGCGCAGACGGGCGCTTTGCGAATCGAGAAAACGTCCAGCGATGGAAAGCTGGAAGGCTTTGCTTTCTGCATTACCGGCGCGAACGGTTATGACGAAACCTTTATGACCGACGAAAATGGTGAAATCCATGTGGAACTGCGCGTGGGCGATTACACCGTTTCGGAGGTGTCCAACGAGGCCAGCGCCAACTATGTGCTGCCTGCGGATAAGACGGTAACGATTCTGGCCGATAAGACCACCGTAGCCGAAATGCACAACGAACTGCGGGATACGCCGAAAACCGGCGACGACAGCAAACCGTGGCTGTGGGCTGCCCTGATGGGCGTTTCCGCCGTGGGCGCTGTTACGCTCGGCGTGATCGGCCTGAAAAAACGCAAAAAGGAGGACGCTGAATAATGGAACTGAACTCTATCATCGCCATCGGCCTTGTCGTTTTCATTGTAGCGGGGCTGGTGTTCCTGTATGTGCGTAACAGGAAAAAGAAATAGCAATTTCCCTGTGGGCGGCTGAAAAGCCGCCCTTTACATATCCCTAAAAATATGTAAAGGAGATGGATTCTCAATGAAAAAGGAACGATTTGAAGCAAGGCTGTTCCGCATTTTCGCACAGGCGGGCTATTCGCCGGTACAGCTTTTGACCGTCACGCCGGAGGAAATGGTGGAGATTCCCGGCATTACCGTCCCCAATATCCGCGCGGTTTTATGTGTGCAGAACAGGGTGCTTGCCGAACAGAACACCCTGCGGGCTGGCAGGCTGGTGGAAGAACTGCTGCAAAAGGCCGAAGAAAGCAGGCGGGACAATGGATAAACCCCATGTACTCGACATACTGGCGAAAAAACAGGGCTGCTTTGTTTCCGACCTTCGGCTGAATCCGATAAACCGCCGCGCGGCGCTGGCCGATCTGCTGTTGCTGGACGATTCGGCCTACCGGCAGAAAGAATGGCGAGAAGCTGCTACCTATCTGCTGGGAAAACCAATCCCTGACGGTATCGAGGAAATGAAGCGCCTTATTTCACGGGAAACGGAGGGATAAGACCATGCCGGTAGAAGGACAAAGCTATTACAAAAAACACCGTGACAGCTATGAGGCGTACCGGAAAAAGGTCAAGCGGTTTACGTTACAGTTTTCACTCAAAGATACCGAAGCGCAGGAATGGTTTTATCAGCAGAAAGACCCGGGGCTATATCTCAAAATGCTGATTTTAGAGGATAAGGAAAGACAGACCAAGGGAGATCAAGAGATAGAAGCTACACAAGAAGTCGTTGAAAAGCGGATGGCGGAAAATTATGAAATCACCCAAGCGGTGCGGATCGGCGGCAAGGAGGTCGTGTTCGGCATGGATGAAACCAATGCCGAGCCATATTTCTGCGCTTTTTATACCGCCAACGAGCTTTTTTATGAATACAGTGATTGCATGGTGGGCGATAACTTTGCCGAGATGATGAAGCTGTTTGGGGAGCGAATCCAGCAGCAGGCCGGAAAGGTGCTGGCAGAACAGGAGCAGGCGGCTGTCCCCCTTGCGCCCTTAACCCCCGGCGATTGCTTTCCCAACAGCTATGACGAATGTATCGAGGGAAAAATCGTGGCGGTCAAGACCAGCGCCCTTGCCCCGGAATACCGCACAGCAAACCACCAGCTTGTGTATGTTACAGGCGGCAATGGCGCGCAGGCAAACGCCCGTGGGAACGCCTGTTTTTGTATCAACCTGTATTCCGGCAGGCATATCCGATGGGAACGGTACGACATTCAGGGCGAAGTAAAGCCGGATAAGCTGCCTGAATGGGCAAAAGAGCGCCTTTCCGGGATTTTGCAGCAGGAACAGGCGAAAAAAGAACAGCGCCGAAGCGACAAGGAGGCACGATAACGATGGAACTTACAATCAAACCCATGCAGCCGGAGGAAAGGCTGTATGCCTATCAGCAAAGCAGCCAGATTCAGGCGCAGACCGGCAGTATCGGGTATCTGCGCGGCGATTTTGGGAAAACCGGCACGGAGTTTTATACCTCATGGCAGGATCATATCAAGAGCTTCCGTTCCGATGATTTTGGCGATGAGTTTGATAAGGTCGTCAATGCCCTGCGCTTTGAAGATGTAGGCGGCGGGCTGTTTGGAAGCCGCAATGCCATGCGGCTTTTCTGCAAGGAAAACCCGGACAGCGCCTTTCAGGGCAACTACTGCGAGGAATACGGTTTCCGTATCGACAAAGGGCGGCACAGCTTCTTAATACGCTGCAACCCGATGGTGGACGACTACAATTTCTATGTGTTCTGCTACGTCAAAGAGCATTTGGACTCCCACATGGAAAAAGCCAAAAACGGAATCCGATTCATCACCCCCGAATACCGGGAACTGTTCCGAATCGCAGACGGAGAGCAAATCCAAATCACTCGCCCTGACGGGGAAAAAACACTGCGGACGTGCCGGTATATCGACGAAACCCATGCCGAGATCGGAAGCAATAACCTGTATCATATCTGCCAGTTTGCCGAGATGATGGAGGAAACCGGAAACAAGGTAATCCCCATGCGCTCGTCCTTGCCGGGAAAGTGCTTCAGCACCCTCCCTTCCGCAGATAAGCTGATTATCATTCAAAAGGGTGAAATGGGCTATATCCCTTCCGAAATGCAAATTGCCGGGAAAACCGCACGGGAAGCGGCGGATATTGCAAACGACACCATCGGCGTTACCAAGAAACAGGAGGCCGCTATGCTGGCCGGTTCCCTGTTCGGTTGGCAGACGCCCGCCGCCGACCCGAAAAACTACGACGACAATGGAAATCCCATAAAACCGGCGAAAAAGAAAAGCCGGGAATATGAACGATGAGGAGGTGCAAAAATGGCGCGGAGATATGAACAGATTACCGAACTGTACCGGCAATCTATACGGGAAATTACCTCCCGCCCTGAAAACTGGACTTCGTTCCTGCGCTCCGCCTGCCAGAACTACCGGCTTCCGTTTGACGAACTGGTGCTCATCTACGCGCAGCGCCCGGACGCCACCGCAGTTTTGCCGATTGAGGGCAAAAACGGATGGAACAAGCGGTTTGGGCGGTGGGTCAACCGGGGTGCAACCGGCATCGCGGTGTTTGACCGCGAATATGTCCACGGGACACGGCTGAAATATTACTTTGATATTTCCGACACCCACGAAAGCCGGTTTGCCCGCCCCGTCCCTCTTTGGGAGGTACAGCCGGGACAGGAAGCGGACGTGATCGAAAGCCTTGAAAACCGCTTTGGGGAACTGGAAAGCAAGGGAAACTTGGCGTCGGCGCTGCTCTCCACAGCCAAAAACGCTGTCGAGGACAATATGCCGGACTACCTTTCCGACCTGTTGATTTCCCGCGAGGGCAGCTTTTTGGAAGAACTGGACGACCTGAACGTCGAGGTTGCCTACCGGAACGCGCTGCAAGCCAGCGTGGGATATATCTTCCTTACGCGGTGCGGCCTGAACGCGGACGAATATCTGGGGCGCGAGGATTTTGCACCCCTTTTGAATTTTAATACCCCGGAAACGGTCAACGCCATCGGTGTGGCCACCCGGGATATTGCGGAAATCGGGCTTGCGGAGATTTCCCGCACCGTCCGCAATCTGCAAAGGACGGGCAAAAATGCAAATCGCACATTTGCAGAAACCGCAAAGGCGCGGTATGCTGAAAACACAGAAAGAACAAACCAGCCGGAAAGGAGTGCTGAACATGGAACTGACATATACCAATCAGGGCGATTACCGTCTGCCGAATCTGGCAGTACCGGAACAGCCGCAGGTACACTTGGGCAAATACGCCTTGCTCCGACGTTCGTATCTGAAGGAACACCACAGGATTCTGTTCACGAATCTTCTCACCTCAGGCAAGCTGACCGAGCACCTGATGGAGATCGAGGAAGCGGCGCAGAACCGCATGGAGCAGATCGTGAAAGCGATGGTGGCGCAGGAGGGCGTGACGGAGGAACTGAAAGCCCTCGACCAGATGGAATGGGTGCGCAGGATGAACGCGATCCGCGACTCGGCGGAGGAAGTGATCCGCAGGGAGTTAATCTACAATTAACCCTTTTACCCACTCCGGAAGAACAACAGAATACCATTGAAGCGGAGGCAGCGGCACAAGCCGCAGAAAAAGCCTCCGCTTTTTCCATTTCCCAAGAGGACATCGACGCGGTATTGCAGGACGGAAGCGGCATTGAAGATGGCAAATACCGTATCTATGAGCAGTTTCAAAAGAGCCTGTCCCAAAGCGAGAACGCCGCGTTTCTCAAAGAGGAATATGGGATTGGCGGCGCATATCCGAAAATTGCAGCCAGCCGGATCGATGAATGGCACGACGGAAAAGGAATCAGGATTAGCAGGGGCAGTATTTCCAGCCCCACTGCGAGCATTACGCTTTCATGGAATAAAGCGGCCAAGCGGATTGCAGAACTGATACAGCTTGACCGCTATCTTTCCCCCAAGGAAAAAGAGCATTACCCCGCCTATCTGGAACAGGCGGAGGAAATGCGGCAGAGAGCCGCCGAAGCTGCGGCGGCGCGGGAGATTTTGAGCCGCGCCCCGCAGAAAAACACACCGGCAAAAAAAGAAAACGCCCGGTATGAATACCATTTGGGCGATACCGTCTATCTTGGCGCACAGGAATACGAAATCCTTGCCTTTGACGGAAACGAAGTCAGGCTGTTTGACGTTGGCTTCCCCCTGATCAATAAGGTGCTGCCACGGACAGAGTTCGACGCGAAGGTGCGGGACAATCCCATGAACGACCACCTGATTGTGCCGGAGGAAACAGAGCCGCCTGCCCTCATGGAAGCAAAGCGCCTGATCAACGGTTACTGTATGGAGGTATTTGAACAGGAAGCGGATTTTTCCGACCTTCATCACGTTGATTTGGCTATGGCCGGAACCCATGACGGAAAGCACACTGTTGAAATCAGCGCCGACCTTGTGGATTCCCGGCTGGTGTATCAGGTGGACGGGGAAACCGTCAGCACGATTTCCTGCAAGGATTTGAGCGACCTCAACGAATATCTTGCCAATCTCGATTTTGACGAGATGATCGCCTTTGCGGAGGAGCAGTACGAAAACCGTCAGCCTGCCTCCCACGCCGATGAAATGCTGCGTCAGGCGGAGCAAATCGCCGCAGCCAGCGCGCTGCCGCCGGAGGAACGGTTTTCCCTGATGGAAACCGACAGCGGTTATGCAATTTGGGACGATCAAACCGAAGCCATTTATGTGGACGACGAGGGCGTGAGCGAGGAGTTCACCAGCGAATGGCAGGCGCAAGCCTATCTGGAGGAAGTCAAAAAGGCGGTCAGCGAAAAGCAAACCGCCGAATGGCTTGCGGTAGAACGGGCAAAACTGCCGCCCTTGGAATATGCGGCAGGCGACCACTTTGTCATTTTCAGCGAGGACGGGAAAGGCAGCTCCGAATTTGTCCTCACCCGTATCGAGGAAAACGAGGTTTGGTACACCTTTCCCGATCTGCCCCAGCAGGCTCCTGTTTCCATGCGGCGGGAAGAATTTGAAAGCAATCTGCGAAGCGGCCATATCCGGGAACAGACGGAAAGCTGGGATTATTCTAATGACTATCGCTTGTTAGACCGGCTGCGAGCAGATTGCGATTACTATTTGGACTCTGGCGGACGGTCAGAAAAACACCTTTGGGCGGGAAGCGTTGAAAAGCAGATCGCTAAAATGCGGGAGCTGTATGCTGCGCTTCCTGAAAAACCGGAATGGCTTTCGGAGCAGGATATTGACCGCTATGAACAGCAAATGACGGTTTCCACCAAAAGGGAAAATGACGAGATTCTTGGAAAAGAAATCTCAATAAATGAACGCCGCTTCGTGGTGGAGAACGTCCATGACGGCAAGGCCAGTTTGCGGGATTTGACCTTTGAGGAAAGTATGGGCTTTCCCATCAGCCGAGTTGAGAATATTGACACGGTGCGGCGGCTGCTTTCGGAGCAGGAACCTCAAAAGCAGAAGGAGCCGGTCAAACTGCGTTCTGTCGTCATTGATTTGACTGCACCGGCGCAGGAAGAAACACCGGCCAAAAAAGAAGAGCTGCCCGCCCCGCCGCCTGCGCGCCGGGAAAAGGTTTCACCTTTTGTGCTGTATCCGGAAATCCCCAGCAGCGAGCGCCATAACTTCCGTATTACCGACGATCATTTAGGCGAGGGCGGCGCAAAGACCAAATTCAAAAACAATGTCGCCGCGATCCGCACTTTGCAGGAAATTGAGTTTGACAACCGGCTTGCCACACCGGAGGAACAGGAAATCCTGTCCCGCTATGTGGGCTGGGGCGGCTTGTCGCAAGCGTTCGACGAGAACAACGAACAGTGGGCGGACGAATTTGCCGAGCTGTACGAGCTGCTTTCCCCAGAGGAATACGAAGCGGCCAAAGCGACCACCTTAAACGCCCATTACACTTCTCCCACCGTTATCAAGGCTATCTATCAGGCGGTGGAAAACATGGGCTTCCGCACTGGCAACGTGTTAGAGCCATCCTGCGGGATTGGCAATTTCTTTGGGCTGGTGCCGGAGAGCATGAAGGACAGCAAGCTGTTCGGCGTGGAACTGGATTCCATCACCGGGCGGATTGCCCAGCAGCTTTACCAGCAGAACAGTATCGCGGTGCAGGGCTTTGAGGATACCGAACTGCCGGACAGCTTTTTCGACCTTGCCATCGGCAACGTCCCGTTCGGCAGCTATTCCCTCCACGACAAGCGGTATGACAAGCACCATTTCCTGATCCACGATTACTTTTTTGCCCGCACATTGGATAAGGTGCGCCCGGGCGGGCTTATAGCGTTCGTCACTTCCAAGGGGACGATGGATAAGCAAAATCCCAATGTCCGCAAATATATTGCGGAACGCGCCGAACTGATCGGCGCAATCCGTTTACCCAACAACGCCTTTTACGCCAACGCCGGTACGCAGGTAACGACAGACATCATCTTCCTGCAAAAGCGCGAAAAGCTGATCGACGTGAGTATGCCGGAAGCGGATTCCGGTTTGGAATGGCTGCATCTTGGGCAGACGGAAAACGGAGTGCCGATCAACCAGTATTTTATCGACCACCCGGAGATGGTGCTGGGCGAAATGGCCTTTGACGACATGATGTATGGCAACGCCAAGGAAACCACCTGCAAGCCCTTTGAGGACGAAAGCCTTTCGGATTTGCTGGCGGAGGCTGTGCAGAATCTTCATGCCGAATACGCCGACTACGAAATCGAGGATCTGGCGGGCGAGGAAGAAGATAAATCCATCCCTGCCGACCCGAACGTCCGCAATTTCAGCTTTACGCTGGTAGACGGGGCGATCTATTACCGGGAAAACAGCCGGATGTTCCCTGTGGAGCAGTCTCTTACCGGCCAGAGCCGCGTAAAGGGTATGATCGCCATCCGCGACTGTGTGCGGCGGCTGATCGAATACCAGACGGAAAGCGCGCCGGACGAGATTGTGGAACGGGAGCAGCGGGAACTGAACCGCCTGTACGACAGCTTCACCGCGAAATACGGGCTGCTGAACAGCCGCGCCAACACCACCGCCTTTTCCCCGGACAGCAGCTTTCCTATCCTGTGTTCCCTCGAAGTGCTGGACGAAAACGGGAATCTGGAACGCAAGGCCGCCATGTTCAGCAAGCGCACCATCAAGCCATATATCGCAGTCAGCCGGGTGGACACCGCCTCCGAAGCCCTTGCGGTTTCCATCGGGGAAAAAGCCTGCGTGGATTTGGGTTTTATGGCAAGCCTTATGGGTGGCGGGAGCGACAGAATTGAGCAGATCAAGCGCGACCTTGCCGGGGTGATTTTCAAAGATCCGGAATCCGGCGACGACCCCCTTACGGGCTGGCAGACCGCCGACGAATACCTCTCCGGCCGGGTGCGGGAAAAGCTGAAAACCGCCAGACGCGCGGCGGAGCGCGCCCCCGCCTATGCGGTCAATGTAGAGGCGCTGGAAAAGGTACAGCCCAAGGATTTGACTGCTGGTGAAATCGGCGTGCGGCTGGGTACGACGTGGATTCCCGAAGATGTGATTGAAGATTTTACCTTTGAGCTTTTGGGAACGCCTTGGCATTGCCAGCGCCGCATCCACATCCGTTATTCCAAGGTCACCGGCGAATGGAATGTTTCGGAAAAAAGCATTGACCGCAGCAATATCCGCGCCTACAACACCTATGGCACACAGCGGATCAACGCCTATAAGATTATCGAGGACACCCTGAATCTGCGGGACGTGCGGATTTTCGACACCGTTCAGGACGCGGACGGTCATGAGCAGCGCGTCCTGAATAAAAAGGAAACCGCCATCGCGCAGGACAAACAAGACCTGATTAAGCAGAAGTTTCAGAAGTGAATTTGGGCGGAGCCAAGCCGCCGCGATAGGCTGTGCCGGATTTACAACGAGAAGTTTAATTCCATCCGGCCCCGCGAATATGACGGGAGCCATATCGTATTCGCCGGTATGAACCCCGAAAAGAAGCTGCGCCCTCATCAGCGCAATGCAGTAGCCCGGGCAATTTATGGCGGCAACGCCCTGTTCGGCCATGTAGTAGGGGCTGGCAAGACTTACGAGATGATCGCCACCGCAATGGAGGCAAAGCGGCTTGGTCTGTCCAACAAATCCCTGTTTGTGGTGCCGAATAACATCATTGGGGATTTCGCTTCGGATTTTCTGGAGCTGTACCCCTCCGCCAATATCCTCATGGCCACAAAGAAAGATTTTGAAAAGCAGAACCGCAAGAAGTTCTGCGCCAGAATCGCCACCGGGGATTATGACGGAATCATCATCGGCCACAGCCAGTTTGAAAAAATCCCTCTCTCCACCGAGCGCCAGCAGGCCATGCTGAAAAAGCAGATCGCGGAGGTCGTGGCGGGGATTGCGACGGCAAAAAGGCAGGAAGGCTCCCGGTTCACCGTCAAACAGATGGAGAAATCCAAGAAAAGCCTTGAAGCCAAGCTGAAAAAGCTGAACGACCAAAGCCGCAAGGACGATGTGGTGACGTTTGAGGAACTGGGCGTTGACCGCCTGTTCATCGACGAGGCGGATATGTTCAAGAACCTCTACCTCTACACCAAAATGCGGAATGTGGGCGGCATATCGCAGACGGAGGCGTTAAAAGCCTCCGATTTGTATATGAAGTGCCGCTATCTGGACGAACTCACCGGCAATAAGGGCGTGGTTTTTGCCACGGGTACGCCTGTTTCCAACTCGATGGCCGAGATGTACACCATGCAGCGGTATTTGCAGTACGACACGCTGGAACGCTTGGAGCTTACCCATTTTGATTCGTGGGCGGCGCAGTTCGGGGAAACCGTCACGTCGATGGAACTCAAGCCGGAAGGCAAGGGCTTCCAGCAGAAAACCCGGTTTGCCAATTTCTATAACCTTCCGGAATTGATGGCGATTTTCAAGGAAGTGGCGGATATTCAGACCGCCGATATGCTCAACCTCCCTGTGCCGAAAGCCAACTATGAAACCGTCGTCTGCAAGCCCAGCGAAATGCAGAAGGAAATGGTTTCCTCCCTTGCCGAACGCGCCGACGCGGTGCGAAGCGGCGCGGTTGACCCCTCCGTGGACAATATGCTGCTCATTACCAACGACGGGCGCAAGCTGGCGCTGGATCAGCGACTACTCAACCCCATGCTCCCGGATTTTGAGGAAAGTAAAGTCAACGTCTGCGCGGGCAATATCTACCGGATATGGGAGGATACCAAGGAACAGCGGTTGACGCAGCTTGTGTTCTGCGATTTATCCACCCCCGGAAAGAGCAATCCGATTGAAATGGAGAAAAAAGAAGATGGCGCGTTTGCAATGACCGATTTTCAAAATGTTTATGACGATCTGCGGAACAAGCTGATTGCCCGCGGGATTCCCGCCGAAGAAATCGCCTTTGTCCATGAGGCGAACAATGAAGCGCAGAAAAAAGAATTGTTCGCCAAAGTGCGCCGGGGCAAAATCCGCGTCCTGCTCGGCTCCACCTTCAAAATGGGCGCTGGCACGAACGTACAGGATAAGCTCATCGCTTTGCACGACTTGGACTGCCCGTGGCGGCCCCGCGACTTGGAACAGCGAAGCGGGCGGATTATCCGGCAGGGCAACCAAAACCCCGAAGTGCAGATTTACCGCTATGTTACAGAGGGGACGTTCGACAGCTATCTCTATCAGATGGTGGAGAACAAGCAGCGGTTTATTTCACAGGTGTTTACCTCCAAATCCCCCGCCCGCGTCATGCAGGAGATCGACGACGCGGTGCTGTCCTACAACGAGATCAAGGCGCTGGCCACCGGCAACCCCATGATTATCGAACACGCCAATTTGGAAACCGAAGTGAACAAGCTGAAAATGCTGAACGCCAGCCATTTGAGCCAGAGATACGAACTGGAAGATAAAATCCTCAAATACTACCCGCAGGAGATCAGCCGGTTAAACGAGCGTATTTCCGGTTACACCGCCGATATTGCGCGGCGGGAGGGAAACACACCGGCCAAAAAAGAAGATTTCCCGCCCATGCAGATTCACGGGACGGTCTACACCGAAAAGGCCGAAGCTGGCAAGGCGCTGATCGAAGCCTGCAAACAGCTTACCAATTCCGATCCGGTTTCCATCGGTTCTTACCGGGGCTTTGAAATGCAGCTTTTCTATGAGGCGTTTTCCAAGGAATACCGCGTGGCTTTGAAAGGGGCGCTTACCCATACCGCTTCCCTCGGCACGGACATTCACGGGAACATTACCCGTCTGGACAATGCGCTGAACGGGCTGGAAACCCGTTTGCAGGAGCACCGGGACAGGCTGGAAAACACCACCGCCCAAATGGAGGCTGCCAAAGCAGACGCGGCAAAGCCTTTCCCACGGGAACAGGAGCTTCAGGAAAAATCCAAGCGTTTGGCCGAACTCACGAAACTCTTGAAAATGGACGAGAAAGACCGGGAACTGCTGGACAGCGCCCCGGATGAGGGCGACGAGCAGCCCGAACGGAAGGTTGTGGGATTGGAACGGTGACAGGCATAAAAGCAGGGGCAAGCCTTAAAGACTTGCCCCTGCCGCCTGTTCCCTTATTCTGTTTTCCCGCTTACCGCTTGGCGCAGCTTGGAATCCCGCCGCAGGGAATCCTTTAACGAGGAAACCATATCCTTTACAATGCGGATTTCATATTCGTCGCAATCCTCCAGCAAAGCGGCTATATCCTTTTCAAATGGCGCTTTCGCCATTATAATATTATCACAGAGTAAATCATCGCCTGTAACGGATAAAGCGTTGGCGATACTGATAATGGTACTCAAACTCACACGGGTAGTCCCGGTTTCAATGTTACTCAGGTGCGTTGGAGAAATCCCTATGCGTTCGGCCAGACGCTCCTGCGTCAGATCGGCTTTAATCCGGGCGATTTTAATCCGTTTCCCGATGGCCTTATAATCCAGTTCCATACCGCACCTCCTGTTCCCAGAATAATTACACATCCTATTGTAACCACGGGCGCGGCATATTATAATAATCTATATCCGTACTATACGGTTACAGGCCAAATGCAAATAAAAATCGCACATTTGATATTGCTTTGGAGAGTGGGTATAGTATCATTAAAACTTGATGTACGAGGTGATCTTCAATGGACAGCAACTATATGCCCTTGCCGGAACGCATTTCCAAGCAGTTCAGCGAGGTTGATAGCGACATTGTTATGGATTTATGGAAAAACAGCCCTCCCTATAAGGCTTTGAAACAACAAATGGAAGAAATGAAAAAGCAAAATCCCTTTATTATGCAACTGCTGGAAGGGAAAGGTGCGGTTAACCTTACCGGCGAGGAACATGAAATACTCACAGCCTTTTTCCGCCTGTATATGAAGGCAGATAATATGGAACGGGAACACATCTATTTTCGGGGACATACCGATGGATTTGCCTATCTGCAAAAGATCGGCGCTCTGAAAAACGAATAATCCGTTTGGCGGCGTGGAGAACCCCACGCCGCTTTTACATATCTTCCGTAAATCCCCCTTTACATAGCCGGTTGCCCTGTATGGGCGGCTACTCTATGGCTATGGAAAGGGGGCTTCTTTTTTTATGCCTTTTTATGAACCTGATGTGGTGGCGGAAGCCAAAAAGCTGGACTTGTTGACTTATTTGCAAAACTATGAGCCGCAGGAGCTTGTCCATGTATCGGGGAATGTTTACTGCACCAAAACCCATGACAGCTTACGGATTTCCAACGGGAAATGGTGCTGGTTTTCGCAGGGGATCGGCGGAAAATCGGCGCTGGATTATCTCATCAAAGTGAACGGGTACTCATTCCTTGAAGCGATGGAACGCATCGTAGGACAGGCGGCGGCAAAGCCGCCTGTTGTTGCTTCCAGCGAAGTCAAGGAAAAGCCCAAGACGCTGCTGCTGCCGGAGAAATACCGCTATGCGGAATATGCAGCATCCTATCTGGAAAAACGCGGCATTTCATGGGAGCTCATTTCCTTCTGCATTTCCACCGGGCGGCTGTATGAGAGCAATCCCTATCATAATGTGGTTTTCGTAGGCTTCGACAAGCAGGGCAAAGCGCGGTTTGCCTGCCAGCGCGGGATTTATGATTCCCGTTTTCACGGCGACGTGAATGGCAGCGATAAGCACTATTCCTTTGCCCTGCCGGTAAATCCAAAAAATAGCACGGTACACCTGTTTGAATCCGCGATTGATCTGCTCTCCTACGCTACTTTGTACAAGCTGGAGGGCGGCGACTGGCGGCAGCTTAATCTTCTCTCTTTAGCCGGTGTGTACCAGCCCAAAAAAGTGATTGAGGAAAGCAAGCTGCCAGCAGCCCTTACCCAGTATTTAGAGGAATATCCGCATATCAAAACCGTTGCCCTCCACCTCGACAACGATGGCCCCGGCAGGCTGGCAGCAAAGGCGATTCAAACTATTTTGCCAAAGGAGTATGAGGTGAAAAACCGTCCCCCGCCGTGGGGAAAAGATGTAAACGACTATCTTTGCCACCGGTTGGGGATTCCCATTCAAAAGCCCAAGGAAAGGACGAAAGAACGATGAAAGAATACGACGTTACCATTACCGAAACGCTGAAAATGACCGTCACCGTGGAGGCTGAAAGCCAACTGGAAGCCGAGCAGATGGTTTCCGACAACTGGCGCAATCAGGAATATATCCTTGACGCGGACAATTTTACCGGCGTGGATTTCAAGGCAAGGCGGCGCACCCGCAGTCGGGATATGGAACGATAAGGCGGGCTTCTTATCGCCTGCCATCAGACTGGAGGAATGATTCATGCAAAAATACGACGTAACCTTAACTCTATCGAAAAAGCATATCCCAATTTATGCGGATTCCTACGAGAAAGCTATGGCGCAAATTGGCGATATGGTCGCCGGTCTTGTGCTGATGGACTTCAAGGAGGAAGAAATAGAACGAATCACAGTCAATGCCGCAAGATCGCCGACAGAATCCGGCTCCGTGCAGAAGCCGGATAAACCGATGAAGTATTCCCATCTTTCTCCCGATATGGACAAATTGTGTGAAACACTGGAAAGCCTGTGCTTTGACAACGGGTACGAGTACGAGGAAATCGAGGAGGAAATGGACAATATCAGCAGCTTTGAGGAGTTTGACCCCCTGCTGCATTGGAAGTTTGAGCCTGTATGCGCTTTGGAACTGGAAGGGAGCGACTGCATTTTCCCGGATTGCCGACGCAACCGCCTGTTTGGGAAAAACGGATATTTACTGGATACGTCCCTTGACGGTGGGATCGCCGCATTGAGCACCATAACGCAAAGCCATGAGCTGTGGCTGCTGGAAGATATGTCCTTTGCTGTTACCTTTTGCTGCACAATGACCGTCGAGGGAAACGACAACTATTCCGAAAGCGCCACGTTCCGCATTCCGGTATCCGGCAGCTATCCCAAGCTGTCCGGGGATTTTAACGCGGTGGATTTTCTTCTCTCGATTGAGGATAAGATTTGCGACGCGCTGCATTTGGACTGAAGAGCAATATGTTTTTTGACGGTAAGGGATTCCCCGCAGGGGAATGGAATGGATATTACCAGCAAGCATCGTCCTTTGGGGACAAAGGACAGCTTGTCAGGGGAGCACCCCCCTGAAACCCCGCATGAAAGGATGGATTTTGTATGCACGAACTGCTCTTTTTCCTCATCGGCTTCCTGCTCGGCGGGCTGCTTGGAATTACCGTGATGTGCCTTGTTCAAATCAACCGCGTCCGAAAGGAGGAGCGCCATGAATCACAGGAATATTGAAATCAAGGTGCGGCTTAACCGCAAGGAAGCCGAAGCCTTAAACAAGAAAGTCAAGAAAAGCCGGATTTCCCGCGAAGCGTATCTGCGCCACCTTATCAATGGGGTCGTCCCGCAGGACGCGCCCCCGCCCGAATATTTTGACTTTATGCGGGAACTGCACCGGGTCGGCAACAACCTAAACCAGATCGCACAAAAAGCCCATGTGCTGAATGTGACCGACGCGCCGCGCTACGACGCTGCGGTGCGCGAATTTGAAAAGGTCGTCCGCGATATTACGCAGGCGGTTATCCTGCCCCGGCAGATGACGTAGGCAGCGATGGCTACCACATCAATTTGGCGGGTGCATGGCTGGCTTGGCAAGCTCGTTGTGTATGTAGAAAATCCCGATAAGACGGAAAATCCCGCCTTTTATCAAAAGCCAGATATGACCCAGCGGGAAACGCAGGGACTTTCCGACGTGATCGAATACGCGGTACAGCAGGAAAAGACGGAGAAAGCCGAAACGGACGATGAGGGTACGGAAATCATGCAGCGGTTTGTTTCCGGCGTAAACTGCACCCCCATGACAGCCCGCGACGAAATGATTGCGGTCAAAAAGCGGTTCGGCAAGGAGGGCGGCGTGGTAGCCTACCATGGGTATCAATCCTTTGCCCCCGGAGAGGCTACGCCGGAAATAGCGCACGAGATCGGGCTGCGGCTGGCAAAAAAGCTGTGGGGCGAAAAATATCAGGTGCTGGTAGCCACGCATTTGGATAAAGAAAACCATCTGCACAACCACTTTGTCCTGAATACCGTTTCTTTTGTTGACGGGATCAAGTTTTACCGCAGCGAAAAAGATTACTATGATATGCAGAAAGAATCCGACAGGCTTTGCCGGGAGTATGGGCTGTCCGTCATTGAAAACCCGCAGCGCGGGAAATCCAAGCATTACGGGGAATGGCGGGCGGAACAGGAAGGCCGCCCCACATGGCGCGGCCTGATAAAAAGCGACGTAGATACTGCCATCCGGCGCTCTATGACGGAGAGGCAGTTTTTTCATGCCCTAAAGGAAATGTGGTATGAAATCAAGACCGGCAAGGATATTTCGGTGCGGCCGCAGGGTAAGGAACGCTTTTTCCGGCTTGCCCGCAATTTGGGCGAGGGCTATACCATCGAGGAAATTCGCAGACGGATTTTAGCGCAGACGCGCCCCGAACGCCCTGCGTCAAGGCCGGAGGGAAAACGCTACCGGCTGAAAGGCAGCTTGGCCAAGACGGAAAAAGCCACCGGCTTCCGCGCCCTGTATTTCCACTACTGCTATCTGCTGGGGATTTTCCCAAAGTGCAAGCCCCCGCAGCACCGGCAGCTTCCGTTCTCCTACCGGGAAGATTTGATACGGGCAAAGGAGCTTTCCGACGAGGTGCGGCTGCTGGCAAAGCACCACATTGATACAGCCGAGCAGCTTTCCGCCTTTCAATCCGGTGTGGAGAGCCAAATACAGGAAGCGGTGAGCAGCCGCAAGGCGCTTTACCGCAAGCTGCGTACCAAGCCGGTCATGCAGGACGAAGAAAAACAGGCCGAGATCAAAGCGGAAATATCCGCATTGTCCGGGCAGTTGAAGGAATTGCGGCGGGAGGTCAGGCTGTGCGAGGACATCGCAGTGCGCTCCCAAAAAATGCGGGATAAGATGAAAGCCGCCCGGGAAGAAGAAAAATCCCAAGGAAAGGAGCAACATGACCTCCCGGAGCAGCAGAAAAGCAGAAATTAGCTTGCGGTCATGCCGGAAATCCGCAGGCGGATTCCCCCACAGCGAAAGGAGATGATTTTGAGATGTACAATTCAGGCGACGCAGCGGAACAAATCGTGCGAATGAGCCTTGAGGGTGCTGAAGTTGCCTTAAAGATTACCGGATCAGCGGCAAAGAATATTGCCGCCGCCCTGTATACGGTTTTGAAAGACCAGAAGAAAACCAAGGGCAAGGCGCGCATTGAAACCATGCTGCGCCAGCAGCGCCCTATGACGATTTACACGGTCAAAAAGGAAGATTGTCCTGAATTTGCGCGGCAGGCCAAAAGCTACGGGATTCTGTACGCCCCCATCCCCATCAAAAAGGGCGACGATACCATCGACATTTTGGTATTCGAGGACGACGCAGGACGCGCGAACCGGATTGTTGAGAAATTCAAACTGGTTGCGGAAAACACCGCCTCCATCAAGAGTGAGATCGAGAAATCCAGAGAATCGCGCGGCAGCGAGCAGGCCCCGCCCGAGCAGTCTGCCCCGCAAAAGAGCGAGGAGGATAAGCTGGTGGACGAAATGCTGGAAAAACCCGCACAAAAGGAAAAGGGCCAGCCGGAAAACCCGGCAGCGGAGAAAGCG
>ULRR01032149.1_pt1 | contig 32479 bp, 22 predicted proteins | sample 1955651 | NCBI WGS metagenome assembly ULRR01 (sample SAMEA4835688, study PRJEB28245) | human gut metagenome | biome: gut microbiome; material: fecal sample | place: Denmark | collected 2008
TGATGGAGCTGCTGAACTCGAAGATTCAGGAAATACCGGGCGTTACGGCTACTGAAACATTGATATCACTGGAACAAAGCATCAAAAAAGAAATACCTATCCGCAAAGATACAAAATAATGGATTGGATAACAACCTGTCATTTTGAAGGTATCGTCATCGGTATCTGCACGTTTCTGATAATCGGACTGTTCCACCCCATCGTTATCAAGGCTGAATATTATTTCGGCACGCGGTGCTGGTGGTGGTTCCTGCTCTTAGGCATAGCCGGAATCATCGGTTCTGTATGGATAAGCCATATTCTCGTTTCAAGCCTGCTGGGGGTATTTGCCTTCTCGTCGTTCTGGAGCATTAAAGAGATATTCGAACAGCGCGAACGGGTATTGAAAGGATGGTTTCCGATGAATCCGAAACGGAAGCACGAATACGAGTCATAACAAATGTGTAAATCAAAAAATCCCATATTCTTACTCTTGTGAGGGTAGGAATATGGGATTTTTATTGGCATCAGCCGAATCCCCGTCTCCGGCATAAGCCAAGTGTTTCACCCTGTTTAATTATAGTGAAACACTTGTTTCACCTATATGAAACAGTTGTTTCACCTACATGAAACAGTTGTTTCACCTATAAGAAACTGCCTGAAACTACTGATTACATCAGAAAAGACACATAATGTCAACTCTTACAGAAGCTTATCCGTACACCTGCAAAGGCAGTTCGCCTTTCAAGGCTCCCAGGGCATTCATCGCCAAGGCACCCATCTCGTCCTCGCCCGGAATCACGACAATGCGCGCCAGCCCTTCTATCCATTCGCGCAACAAGGAAATGACATACGCGTTGTGGGCTATTCCTCCCGTCAGGATAATGGCATCGGTATGCCCGTGAAGCGCCACGTGCATCGCCCCTATCTGCTTGGCAACGGTATAGACCATCGCTTCCAACACCCGCTTGTGATGTTCGTTGCCCGCATGCACCCAGCGCACGACGGTCTGCACATCGGTGGTTCCCAGATGGGCAAGCAAGCCTCCCCGCCCGTTCAACAGTTTGTAGATTTCCTTTTGGGTATATTTTCCGCTGAAACACAAATCCACCAACTGGCGGGCAGGAACGGTTCCAGCACGTTCGGGACTGAAAGGTCCCTCGCCGTCCAACGCATTGTTGACATCGACCACCCTGCCATGGCGGTGCGCACTGACCGAAATGCCGCCTCCCAAATGAGCGACAACCAAATCGAGCTCTTCGTAACGCTTCCGCACCGAAGCCGCATAACGGCGCGAAACGGCACGGCTGTTCAAGGCATGGAAAACAGAAAGGCGTGGAATCTCGGGTATGCCCGAAAGGCGTGCCACATCGCGCAACTCGTCGGTCACTACCGGGTCGGCGATAAAGGAAGGACATCCCACCTGACGTGCGAACTCGTCTGCCATCAGCCCGGCAAGATTGGAAGCATGCTCTACAGACGCATGCCACAAGTCGTGCTTGATTTTCTCGTCAATCTTGTACACGCCGCCCGGCGTAGGACGCAATAACCCTCCCCTGCCGACAATGGCATCGAAAGCCATCGGAATGCCTGCCCGCTCCAGCGCTTCGAGCACATGCGCGCGCCGGTAAGCGTATTGCTCGTTGATGTGATGAAACTGCGCCAACTCCTTGGCAGAATGAAAAACACTCGTGCGCCACACCTGTTCCAGGTCTTCGTAAACCGCCAGTTTGGTCGATGTAGAACCGGGATTGATTACCAATATCTTCTTCATACACTTTCTTGCTTTAAGTTTCCTGCCAGGCAAGCCAATACCAGACTATAGAATTTAGAGTTGCCCGAATCGCTGCGCGAAGGCACTACCACCGGTGCTATCGTTCCGGTAAGCATCCCCGCCATATTGGCGTCGCCGAACAAGGAAAGGGTTTTATAAAAGGTGTTTCCGGCTTCGATGTTGGGGAATATCAGCATGTCGGCGTTCCCCACAACGGGCGAAGACAAGCCTTTGATTTCGCCGCTATGTCGGTCGCAAGCCGTCTTGGCATCCATCGGACCGTCCATAAAGACCTTGCCGAAGCGTCCCTGCGCCGCCTCTTCCTTCAGTTGCACGTAACTTAACGTATGCGGAAATTTCTCGTTCACCTTTTCCGAACAATGAATCAAGGCTATGCGGGGCTGCTCGTTACCCAACTCCCGGCACAACGCCACATCGTAGGCAATCATCGAGCGGAACTGTTCGAGCGTGGGACGAGGTATCACCGCCGCATCCGAAAAGAGCAGCAATTTATGGTAAAGCGGCACTTGCGCCACCGCCACATGGCTTAACACGCCTCCCGGAGGCAGAAGCCCCACGTCTTTTTTCAAGACAGCCCGAAGCAGGTTATCGGTATTGATAAGCCCTTTCATCAGAATGTCCGCCTCGCCCATACGCACCAACTCGACCGCCAAAGCAGCAGCCTCATCGGGGGTAGCCGCCTCGTAGACGCGGATAAAATCGGGAGAAGCGCCATACAATTGATAAGCCATCTCCTTATGGGCAGCATCGACTACCAGGAGATACTCGGCGATTTCTTCGCGCAAACTACGGATAATGACATATTCTGTATGCGGATCGTTAGGACAAACCACCGCTACCCGTCGCCGGATGCACGACGACCGCAAGCGGTTGACCATCTGTGAAAGGGTTCGAATCAATTCCATACTATCAGATTTTTAGCAAATATGAGAAATAAATCTGAATTAATCCCTATCTTTGCCTGTATTCCATCAAAGATTTAACTTATGAAAACGTTTCAAACATTTGACATCGAAGCCACATACAATGCACTTCATAACCGGTTTCCCAATCACAAGGACGCGCCGGTAATCGGCATCACCGGAAATTTCAGTGATGGAAATTTAAGTCTCGCACCGGGATATTACGCTTCCATTCTGAAAGCAGGTGGCATCCCATTTATCATTCCTCCATTTGATGACGATAACATTTTGATAAACACCCTTGACAACATCGACGGACTGCTGCTGACAGGAGGAGGCGACATCAATCCGTTGTTTCTAAAAGAAGAACCGATAAAAGAATTACACAGCATCAATCCCTACCGCGACCGTCAGGAACTGTTGCTTGCCCGACTGGCAGCCAACCGGCAGATTCCTGTCCTCGGCATTTGCCGGGGCATTCAAGTGATGAACGCGGCATTGGGAGGAAGCCTGTACCAGGATATCTATTCACAGGCGGAAGGCAAACTTATCAAACACAGCCAGGACCTTGACCGCGCGTATGCCTCACATACCGTCCGGATAGAGGAAGACAGCCTGCTTGCCAAAATCATGGGACAAACCACCCTGCCGGTCAACTCGTTCCATCACCAGGCGGTAAAAGAGCCGGCACCAGGCTTCCGCGTATCGGCACGGGCAACCGACGGCATCATCGAAGCCATCGAAAGCAAGGAATACAAATCGATGCTCGGCGTGCAATGGCATCCCGAATGCTTCATCCTGAACGGAGACGAGTGCATGATGCCGCTCTTCGACTGGCTTTTGCACGAAGCCGCCTCTTTCCGCCAAGCCAAAGCCTTGCATCAACGAATATTGACACTGGACTCGCATTGCGACACGCCAATGTTCTTCGAACAAAACATCAACTTCGCCACACGCGACCCGAAAATAAAAGTAGACCTGCACAAAATGACCGAAGGCAGACAGGATGCCACCATCATGGTAGCTTACCTTCCGCAGAAAGAGCGTACCGAAGAAGCCTTATTGGCAGCTACAGCCAAAGCCGACCAGCTATTGAACGAAATAGAACGCATGGTAGCAATGAACTGTACCGCCGTTGACATTGCCTATACACCCGATGACCTCTACCGCCTGAAGCGTGACGGGAAGAAAGCCATCATGCTGGGCATCGAAAACGGATATGCCATCGGCAAGGACCTGAGCAACGTAGAGCGTTTCCGCCAGCGGGGTGTCGTGTACATGACTTTATGCCACAACGGGAACAATGACATCTGCGGTTCGGCACGCTACAACGAGGAAAACTTAGGGGTCAGTGCTTTCGGTGAACAAGTCATCCGCGAAATGAACCGGGTAGGCATGATGGTAGACCTCTCGCATGCCGGCGAACAAAGTTTCTACGATGCACTGGACATCAGCACCCGGCCTGTAGTCTGCTCGCACTCTTCCAGCCGGGCTTTGTGCGACCATCCCCGCAACCTGACCGACGAGCAACTGAAAGCCCTTGCACGCAAAGATGGCGTCGTACAACTTTGCCTCTACGGCGGCTTCCTGCGCTCGGACAGCCCGGCTACCATCTGTGATGCCATCGAACACCTGCATCACATCGTCAACCTGATAGGGGTAGAACACGTAGGCATCGGCACCGATTTCGATGGCGACGGAGGCATCATCGGTTGCAACGATTCTTCGGAACTGATTAATTTTACCCGCAAACTTCTGTATGAGCGATACAGTGAGGCAGACATCCGCCTGATATGGGGAGGCAACTTCCTGCGGGTGATGAAGCAGGTTACCAGGTGACTAGGTAACTAGGTACTAGGTGACTAGGTGACTAGTTACCTGTCTAAAAACCTAGTACCTATCTAAAAAATTCCTCTGAACCATATACACGAATCAGGCATCCTTGCGTTTATAGGTAAAACACATATATTAATATATAGTACTTATGAATTACCTCAAACATTCCTACCTGATTATTCTCTTGGGATTACTGGTCGGTGCCTGTGGAGAATACAAACTTGAAGAAGAAACGGACGAAACCGATGAAAACGTACCGCACACCGTTCAGGTAGTCACCCGAAGTGACAACAACGCTCCTATCCATTATCCGCTCACGGTCTATTTGTTCAACGAACAAGGGAAATGCATCCGGCAAGACCTCATCGCCGATGAATCTGTATCGTACACCAATTCCATAGCAGAAGGGAAATATACCATTGTCCTCCTGTCCGGCATCACGGAAGACGAATACTTCATGCCACTCGACATAACCCCCGAAAGCTACATCACCCTCAAAGAATCCAACTACGCGAAAGCACCCATCCAAATCGCGCAAAGCCGGCTCAACCTGACCAAATCCACGACTGTAGAAATGACACTATCGTATGCTGTGGCATCCATCAATTTTGTCATCAACGATGTACCCAAAGAAGCCACACGTGTCAGCATAGACATTTCTCCTGTCAGCTCAGGCATTGCTTTCGACGGAGAATGCAAGAACGACAAGCAATCCTGCTCCATTCCTTGCACCGAAGAAAACGGACAATGGATGAGCGAAACCGTTTATATCCTGCCCAACGAAAGTACTTCCACTCACCTGTCGGTACAGATAGAGTTACCCTCCGGCAATAAAACCTATGGATATACCTATCAATCTCCACTTTTAGCCGGCTATCCGTATCAATTTACCGGCAATTATGAAGGCGGTATCACACTGAACGGTCAATTTCAGGCCGAAGGATGGAAACCCATTATCGATGTAGAGTTCGGAATAACTGAAACCCTGCCAGACAACCCGGAAGAAGAAACATCCGATTCTGATGACGAAAACGAATCAGGAAGCGAAATTGAGACAGACGGGACGAACACCTGTTATGTATCAGATCTCCCCAAAGCTGAAAGTATTTGGGAAGATTTCTTTGTATGGAAAGTTACGGAGATTTCATCTACCGAATGTGAAGCTGTCCTCATTGCTCCAGACCAATGGAAAACATTAGCCGGAGACGGTATGGGAGAAATCAATGCGTATGAAAAAGACGGCATAACCGGCTGGCGGACATTCAGCGAAGAAGAAGGCAGGGAAATCTACCAGCAATACAGCCAGTCCTTGGACGACTTGAATACTCTTTTCAAGGAAAACGGACTTGATGAATTTTCACAAAAAGACGGCGAACGTTATCTCTGCGAAGATTGCACAAGAACCTTTTCTTTCAATAACAATAAAGTTATCGATGCAGGGAAAACAGTAAAATACCATCTTCGACCTGTCAAGACCGTCCGGTTCAAACTTAAATAAGGTGTTGCTTCTGCAACTCTTCCGCCACCAGTTCCAGTTCGGCATACCAATCTTCGCCGAACTTCCTGATTAAAGGTTCTTTCAAGAACCGGTAAACAGGCATATTTTTACTCTGTCCCAATGCGACTGCGGCTTTACATACATCCCAGCGATGATAATTCACCGCCTTGTAAGGTCCGTAGTCGCTAATGCGGATGGGATACAAGTGACAAGAAATCGGTTTATAGAAATTGCAACGCCCTTCCCGATAAGCCTTCTCGATAGCGCAATAGCAATATCCTTTTTCGTCATGGCAAGTAAACACACAGTCTTTACCGTTTACGATGGAAGTCACCAAGTCACCTTCCTGGTCTGTATATACCACTCCTTGCCGGTCAATCACCGCTTGTGCTTCGGATGACAAGTCTTTCCATATCACGCGCAACACCTCTTCCAGTTTTTCCACTTCTTCCAGCTCGACAGGTGCTCCGGCATCTCCTTCGATACAGCAAATGCCCTTACAGGCATCCAAGTCGCACAAGAACTTTTCCCGAAACACATCGAAACTTACAATAGCATCTCCTACCTGAACCATACTCTTTAAATTAAAAAACACAGAGACACAAAGACACAGCGTCTTATTTTCCTCATCAAGAAGAAACTCTGTGTCTCCGCGTCTCTGTGTTCAATTATAATAAAATCAATCTTTAATTAAATCATGTCCGGTCATATCTGCCGGTTGCGGCATACCCATGATGTGCAAGATAGACGGAGCTACATCGGCAAGCACACCGTTTTCTACGTTAGCATGCTTGTTGGTAGTCACGTAAACAAACGGAACCGGATTCAGTGAGTGAGCCGTATTCGGTGTACCGTCATCGTTCAATGCATGGTCGGCATTGCCGTGGTCGGCAATGATGATGACTTCGTAATCGTTTGCCTTGGCAGCCTCTACGGTATCACGCACGCAATTGTCGATAGCTACAACGGCCTTTTCGATGGCTTCGTAAACACCGGTATGACCTACCATATCACCGTTGGCATAGTTCACTACAATGAAATCGTATTTCCGGGTGTTGATAGCTTCCACCAGTTTGTCTTTCACTTCATAAGCGCTCATTTCCGGCTTCAAGTCGTAAGTGGCAACCTTCGGAGAGGGAACCAGGATACGGTCTTCGCCATCGAACGGAGCTTCACGTCCACCGTTGAAGAAGAAAGTGACATGCGCATATTTCTCTGTTTCGGCAATATGCAACTGCTTCTTGCCGTTCTTCGACAAATATTCGCCCAACGTGTCAGGCACATTTTCTTTCGGGAAGAGGATGTGGACGCCTTTGAAAGAAGCATCATACGGCGTCATGCAATAATATTGCAGGCCCGGAATAGTCTTCATGCCTTCTTCGGGCATATCCTGCTGGGTCAGCACGATGGTCAACTCTTTCGCACGGTCGTTGCGGTAATTGAAGAAAATCACGACATCGCCTTCCTTGATTGTACCGTCAATGTTCGCGTTGTTAATCGGTTTGATAAATTCGTCGGTCACGCCTTCATCGTAAGATTCCTGCATGGCTTGTACCATATCGGTAGCCTGCTTGCCCTTGCCTTCAACCAGCAAATCGTATGCTTCCTTGATACGGTTCCAACGTTTGTCGCGGTCCATGGCATAGAAACGTCCTACAATCGAAGCAATCTTGCCGGCAGACTGGGCACAATGTGCAGTCAGTTGTTCGATGAATCCTTTTCCACTCTTCGGGTCTGTATCACGACCGTCCATGAAACAATGAATGAATGTATTTTCCAATCCATATTCCTTCGCGATGTCACACAATTTGAACAAATGCTCCAAAGAAGAATGAACGCCACCGTTGGAAGTCAGTCCCATGAAGTGGATGTTCTTGCCGTGCTCTTTCGCGTAAGTGAATGCAGAAACGATTTCCTTATTCTTCAAAATGCTGCCATCGGCACATGCACGGTTAATTTTCACCAAGTCCTGGTAAACGATACGACCGGCACCGATATTCAGGTGACCTACCTCGGAATTACCCATCTGACCGTCGGGCAAACCTACATTTTCACCACTTGCCTGAAGTTGAGAATGCGGATATGCAGCCAACAGGCTGTCCCAATACGGAGTAGGAGTATTGAAAATCACATCGTCTTTCTTGTGGTCTCCACAACCCCAACCGTCCAAAATCATTAAAAGAGCTTTCTTAGCCATAATCTTATGTTGTTTAAAGTTGATGTTTCTGTTTTACAGCATGCAAAAATACAAAATATCTGCCTCATCACATACATTTTGAGGAAATTTAAATGAATAGTCTCCATACACAAATACAGCCCGCTGCATTGCCGCATGATGATAGCTGCGCCGGGTTGTGCATATAGTTACACGAAAAGACTTACCTATAAGCAAATCCGGAGGCTTTCGGCTTGGCAGCACAAAAGAAATTTTCTAACTTTGCAGAATATGATGAAATGTTGCTTCACACTTTTCCTGCTCTTGTCCGTTTTCATTTGCCGTGCCTTTGCCAAGACACCGGTTACGGATCAAACTGATTCCCTCTTGGATAAAGCGGAGCAAGACCTGTACACCTATCCGCAACAAAGCGTCTACTATGCTTTGCAAGCCAAAGACAAGGCTTCCTCTCCCACGGAAGAAGCGCAAGCTCTTTACGTCTATGCTTTGGCGGAACGCCTGCAAGGAAATTTCGACAACAGCATCCAGGCCTTGTACGAAGCCGATGAAATACTGCCTAAAAACAATGCCGTCTTGCGGGGGAACATTTACAGCCTGATGAGTTTAGACTATTGCAACTTAGGAGACTACAACCGTGCCATCACCCTGAGCAATAATGCCATCTCGCTTTTCAAGACCGAAAACGATTCTGTCCACCTTGCCCAGTGTTACAACAACCGGGGTATTATCCACACCTACATCAACGAATTCGAACAGGCCGACTACTTTCTAAAAAAAGCATTGGCCATCAACCGTTCAACCAAAGACCTGAAACGCATCGCCGCCAACCTGAACAACCTTTGCTTATACCAAGGAGACACCGACGAGCAACTGAAGTGGATAAACGAAGCCATTGTCATCAACAAACATTTGAACGCCATCTGGTCACTCAGCGAAAACTATAACAATTTAGGGAAAATATACATCTATGCCCAACGCTACACCGAAGCAATTTCTACACTGGGAAAGGCCTATCAACTGGCCAACGAAGTGGGAGCGAAAGGCATTATCTGCGATAACTACGAATATGCCGCCCTCGCGTACAAAGGCATCGGCGACTATCGCACCGCCTATCAAAAGCTAAACGCACTGTATGCATTAAGCAAAGAAATCCAAAGCGTCAACAAGCTGCGATCGGTAGAGCAACGCATCGCACAAGAAAAACTGGCAGCATACCGGCAAAAGGAAGAACTGCAAAAACAGACTTACAAAATCGAATTGTTACGCCGTAACATCATCACCCTCCTTACCGCCGCCATCCTGCTTGCCATCATCGGCACCCTGCTGTTTCAACGCTACAAGCGCAAAAAGAAAATCCAGCTGCTCAACGCCCAATACCGCATCGAGCAATCGGAACACGAAATAGCCAAGCTGAAGATGCAACAACAAAAGACCGAACTGGAAAATGTACAGCAAGCCTTGGCTACCAACAAGGAAGAGACGATGAATTTTGCCGTGTTCCTGCAAAGCCGCAACGAACTGCTCGACAAGATACAAGAGCAAGTGAAGAAAGGCTACCGCATGGAACACACCGAACTGATAGCCCACCTGAAAACCATCAATGCTTTCATACGCCAGTACCAGACTACGAACAAAAGCAACAGCGCCACCCTTCAGACCATCGATGAAAAGACCAACGAGTTTCTTGCCCGCCTGACGGAGCGCCATCCCAATCTGACACAAGGAGAAAAACACCTGGCAAGCCTGCTGCGCGTCAACCTTTCGACCAAAGAAATAGCCATGCTGACCGGCAATACGCCCAAGACCATCAACATGAACCGCTACCGCCTGCGCAAATCGCTGGGGCTTTCGGGCGAAGCGGACCTTATCGCATACATACAAAGTATCTGATTACAGTTGACACGAAGATAGCTTCATTGCCTGGAAGATTAATAACCTTACACGTGGAAGATTATTAATCCTACAGCCGGAAGATTATTAATCCTACAGCCGGAAGATTATTAATCTTCCAGGAAGGGCAGTTATATTGGAAATAGCGAATAAAGCTATCCGTGTCTTTTGCAGACGGATTTCTGCGCCGCATCATCCCGTATCTTCCTCATTTGATTGAAATCTAAATGAAATACGGTTTTGTAGATATAGAATAATTCTTTTATTATCTTATTATCAATCTGTTATAAAATAGAATGTAGATATAAATCTCAGTCAGAATCCACTTTTGTAGACACTTTATTGCCAGTAAAAGCATTCCTTCGTGTACACGAACCAATATATTTGCCAATATCAAAAGGCGAGAAAACAAACCTTACTATAAACAAAAACACAATGGAAAACAGGATTCGATTGAAAGCATGGCAATGGACATTCTTGCTGGCTTTACTGCTTCCGGCTTTGGGATTCGCACAGACAATCCAGGTAAAAGGAACAGTATCAGACCCCTCCGGCATGACAGTCATCGGGGCAAGTGTATTGGAAAAAGGTACTACCAACGGTGCCATTACAGATATGGATGGTAATTTCACCCTGAAAATATCACCCACCGGTACGTTGGTCATCTCTTACGTAGGCTTCGAGACGCAGGAAATTCCGGTCAACAACAAGACATCCTTTAAGATTACATTAAAGGAAGACACCGAAATGCTGGACGAAGTCGTCGTTATCGGATACGGTACGATGAAGAAAAGCGACATGACCGGTGCGATTTCATCGGTAGATACCGATGAATTAATCAAACGAACGACAACCAACCCCGCCGAAGCCTTGCAGGGAAAAGTAGCGGGCGTGAACATCATGCGTTCGGGTGGTAATGCCGGTGCAGGTATCTCGGTGAAAATCCGTGGCGTAAAGTCATTCGGCGATAACGAACCCCTCTATATTATTGACGGTTTCCCCGGTGACATCAACAGCGTAAACCCGGTTGATATTCAATCCATGGAAATCCTGAAAGACGGTGCAGCCGCAGCCATCTACGGTTCGGTAGCGGCAAACGGCGTTATCATCGTTACGACCAAAAACGGTAAGAAAGGCGAAACGCACATCGACTTCAATACTTATCTGAGCTTTACCAATGTAGCCAAGAAACAAGAATTTGTCAACGCGGAACAATACAAGTCTATGATTAAGACCATGTACGTAAACGCAGGGCAGGAGGCAGATATTCCGGCTTATTGCAACAGCGATACAGGAGTAGACACCAACTGGCAAGATGTCATGATGCGAAGCGGTTTCGCGCAAAACTACATGTTCAGCGTGCGTGGCGGAGGCGAAACAGCCCAATACTCGGTTTCTTACAACCATGCGGACGAAAGAGGTATCTTCTTGGGCAACGATTTCCGTCAGGACAATGCCCGCATGAAGATGCACATGAGCAAATACATCTTCGATTTGGATGCCAACTTGGGATTCCGTTACACCAAGAGCCATCAACCCACTTACTCCTTGCGGGAAATGTACAACATCTCTCCGTTGGTACCTGTTTATGACGAAAACGAAGAATATGGTTTCGGCCTGACCTCTTCACAAGGACTTCCGGTGAACAACAACCCGATGGCAGACTATTATTACCACAAAGAAACCGAACGTTATTATTACATCACGGCGAATGTGGCGCTGGGCATACGCATCACCCCGTGGCTGAACTTCAAGACCAGTTATGCCTACCGTGGCACACACTACCGCCAGAATGAACATTATCCCGATTATACATCCAATGGCAACCAGCCCAACCTGTATCCGTACAGTTCGGAATCTACTTATTACTGGGAAGAGCAAACCATCGACAATGTATTGAACTTCAACAAAGACTTCGGGAAAAACAGCCTGAATGTCATGGTCGGTTCCTCCATCATTTCTACCAAGCAACGCCAAAACGGGGTAGCTGTAGAAGGGTTCGCGACTCAATACACGGTGGACAAGAACGGAAACCTTGTTTCGACCAACGTGCCTTCAGGTTTCCTCGACCCGAACTTCAGCACTATCAACGCCGGCGCGGGAGGAACTTACTCCGGCAGCGGAACAGAATGGAAATACAACCGTGCTTCTTTCTTCGGCCGTATCAACTATAATTACGATGACCGTTACCTGGTTCAGGCAACCATCCGTTACGACGGTTCTTCCAAGTTCGGCAAGAACAACCGCTGGGGATGCTTCCCTTCCGTAGCCTTTGGCTGGCGCATCAGCCAGGAAGAGTTCTTCCCGAAAGATACATTCGTAGACAACTTGAAATTCCGCGTCAGCTGGGGACGGCTGGGTAACGAAAACGCCTTGGGATACTACGATTTCCAAGCCTTGATTTCTACCTATAACACCTATTACGGCGGCTACGTACAAGGCAGCGGCAGCAATCCGTGGGCAGGCTCCGTAGCATGGAATATGCCTCGCAATGACTTGAAATGGGAAACGACCGACACCAAGAATATCGGTTTCGACTATGCCATGTTCAACAACCGATTGACCGGCAGCCTCAACTATTACATCAACCAGACAGAAGACTTGCTGATTACGAAACGCCTTTCTCCTTCGGCAGGATACGAGAATCCGATTCTGAACGTGGGAAAAATCCGCAACCGTGGTTTTGAATGGGAAATCAATTGGGCTGACAAGGTGAAAGACTTCGAATACAGCATCGGCTTCAACCTGAGCACTACGCACAACGAAGTAGTAAGCCTTGCCGACGAAGGTCAGGCACTGTATTGCACAGGTTTGGTTTACGGCACCGACTATACACCGGCATACGCCATGGAAGGCAAACCCATCAGTGCGTTCTATCTGTACCGCACCGACGGCATCTTCCAAAGCGATGCGGAAGTTGAAGCCTATAATAAAGAACACGGCACTTGGGTTACACAGCCCAATGGAGAAAAAGCATGGGTAGGTGCTCAACCCAATGCCAAAGCCGGAGATATTCGCTTCAAAGACCTTAACAATGACGGTGTATTGGACGAAAACGACCGTGAATATTGCGGTACCGGTATTCCGAAAGTAGAAGCCAACCTGAACTTCTCTGCAGGCTACAAAGGCTTCGACCTGACCCTGAACTTTGGCAGCGCATGGGGACACAAGCTGTTCAACGGTAACCGCTATTATTACGAAAGCATGCAGACTCCGGGCAACATGCTGACCAGCGTACTGGATGCCTGGACACCGACCAATACCGACACCGATATTCCACGTGCCGTATTGAACGACCCGAACCGCAACGCACGTGAATCGGACCGTTTCTTGGAAAACGGAAACTTCGTCCGTCTGCGTCAGGCACAATTAGGGTATAGCTTGCCGACCTCGTTGTTGCAGAAAGCACATATCGAACGGCTGCGCTTCTACATCAGCGGTGAAAACCTGTTTACCATCACCGGCTATTCCGGCACCGACCCCGAATTTTCACGCAGCAGCCCGCTGGATACCGGCATCGACAGCTATATCTATCCATTCACCCGTTCGTTCACCGTGGGTGCACAACTGACTTTCTAACCTTTATAAAAACAAACGACACGTATGAAAAAGTTTTTATCATTAGCAAGTATATGCCTCGCTTTATCGTTTACTTCCTGCGAGGACTTTCTGTCGGTCAGCTCACCTGACGAACTGACTACCGGCAATTATTGGAGAGACGAATCGGATGCCGAAGCTGGTCTGGCTGCCGCTTATTCGCAATTGTATCACGGCGATACTTACGCCACCAGCGAAGTGCGTTGGCCGACCGAAGAATACCGTGCAGACATCGTAAACTTAGGTAGAGATGCGGGCAACTACGACCAATGGGTAGCGCTCTATAACTTTACCTATACAAACGGTAACACGCAATTCTCTTACTATTACCAAGACTTGTACCGCGGCATCAACTTCGCCAATCAGGTAATCGCCAACGTTCCGAACATTCCGGCAGAGAAAATCGATGAAACGGTTCGGAATACCATTTTAGAAGAAGCCCATTTCCTGCGCGGATATTATCACATGATGTTGTTACTGAACTGGGAGAAAATCATTATCCGCGACGAATACATCACTGAAAGTGACCAACTGAACCAACCGTTGTCTGAACGGACTGACTGCTGGGATTTCGTTATCAGCGAACTGGAACAGGCTACCGGACTTCCGGCAGAACGTAATGTAAACGAACTGGGACGCGCTACCAATGGAACCGCATACGCCTATTTAGGATTTGCTTACCTGACCCGTGCCTACGAGGAAACCGCTCAAAAAGATACCTACTTAACCGAAGCCGCCAATGCGTTCCGCCAGGTTATCAACAGCGGAGAATATACCTTGGTAAGTGGAGACAACCTGATTGGTATGTTCAACGGGAAAAATAAGAACTGCCCCGAATCTATCTTCGAAGTGCAATATTCAGCCAGCGAAGCCAATGGTTCGGTACACTATTCGCACATCAACCAATGGATGGGAACAACCGAATTAGGAGGCTGGGACGAAATCCTGCCCAGCGATATGCTTGTACAAGAATATATGAAAGAAGGAGTAAAAGCGGACGGATTATATGACAACCGTTTGTATAATACCATTTATTACCGTTGCGATTACTTTAACGATGGAACAGGCAAAGTACTCAACCAATATGATTATGATGACTTATTTTGGTCAATTGACCGTGATACGGGTGACACTATCCGATACAATCGCCCCGCATTCCGCAAATTTACCAGCCCGACAGAAGCAGAAATGCAAGAGACATGCGATTTCAACATTCCGTTGATGCGTTATGCAAACGTATTGCTGATGATGGCAGAGACCCTGAACGAACAAGGACAGACCAGCGAAGCCATTCCTTATATCAATGAGGTCCGCACGGTTCACGGAGGCATGGATGGCATTGCCGCCAACAGCAGCTACGATGCAGTGAAAGCTCAAATCGAACACGAACGCATCTTGGAATTCCCGTTGGAAAGTTACCGCTGGTACGACATGCGCCGTTGGGGCGTAACCGCCGAACGCCTGCAAGCTGCAGGACGCACGGGATTTGACAACAGCAAGCTGTTCTATCCGATACCGAAATGGGAATTGGACGCTAATCCATCAGTTCAACAATAGCAATAATTCTCTCTTCCCGTCCGGAAGATGCAAAGAATCCGGACGGGATTATTTATTTTTGCCATAAAAAGACAAAAAAGAATATGTTTACAGTTATCGGACTCATGCTAGGAGGTATGTGCATCGGCTTTCTGCTGCAGAAACGACAATTGGCAGGCATACACCGGATAATTACGATACTTATCTGGATATTGCTGTTCTTGTTGGGTGTAGAAGTAGGAGGAAACCGTCAAATCATCGAAGGGCTTGCCACATTAGGGCTGGAAGCTTTGGCTATTACCTTAGCCGCCGTTATCGGAAGTTGCTTGGCAGCGTGGGCTTTGTGGAAAGTATTATACAGACGGAAAGGAGGCGAAGCATGAAAGGTAGCTTGATTATCGTAGGTTTCTTTGCCTTAGGTTGCATCTGTGGCTTGTTTCAAGTCATACCTTTCGACTTGGCAAAGACTGACATCAGTTTTTATGCTTTATGTGCCTTAATGTTCAGTGTAGGATTAAGCATCGGCAATGACCCGCAAACGCTGAAAAACTTCCGGTCGCTGAATCCACGGCTTGTATTCCTTCCGCTGATGACGATACTGGGTACACTTACAGCTGCCGCCTTGGTCAGTTTCCTGCTTCCACACCGCAGTGCGCCCGAGTGTATGGCTGTAGGAGCCGGATTTGGCTACTATTCACTGTCAAGTATCTTTATTACTGAATACAAAGGTCCGGAACTGGGTACCATCGCTTTATTGTCGAATATCATGCGTGAAATCATCACCTTGCTATGCGCACCGTTATTGGTACGCTGGTTTGGCAATCTGGCACCTATATCATCCGGAGGAGCAACCACAATGGACACGACCCTGCCTATCATTACCCGATGTGCCGGACAACAGTTTGTTGTAGTTTCTATCTTCCATGGATTCGTAGTAGACTTCAGCGTACCGTTTTTAGTGACATTCTTTTGCTCTATCTAAAGATATCAATTGACAAGCAATCAGTTTGACAAGCCTTACCCCTAAAATTTTAAAAACTCAAATAACCATGAAAAAGACACTTTGCATAAGTTTGTTTATTTCCTTCATTGGCAGTGCAACTGTCGGGGCTGACAACAGCCAGCCTTGGCAGGATGCACGCGTCAATGAAATTAACCGCGAACCTATGACGGCACATTTCCTGCCGTTCGTCAACGAAGAGGCAGCACTTGCCCAACAAGCCTTGCCCGATGTGGAACGCTTTCGGGTAAATCCTGCCACAGAACGCCGCGTTTCCTTGAACGGAACATGGAAGTTTCTTTATTCGAAAAACAATGACGCATGTCCCGACGATTTCCAAAAGCCGGGTTATAATACCCGGAAATGGAAAGATATCGAAGTACCCGGCAGTTGGGAACTACAAGGCTTCGATGCTCCGATTTATACCGATACTCGTTACCCATTCCCAGCCAACCCGCCTTTTGTCCCCACTGACTATAACCCGGTAGGTGCTTATGTACACGAATTCAGTGTGCCCAAAGAATGGAACGGTATGGATATTTACCTTGATTTCGAAGGGGTAGAATCAGCTTTCTACTGCTGGGTGAACGGTGAACTGGCTGGTTATAGTGAGGACAGCCGTCTGCCGGCACACTTCAATGTTACCCGTCTACTGAAGAAAGGGAAGAACAAACTGGCAGTCAAAGTATTCCGTTATAGCGATGGTTCATACTTGGAAGGACAGGACTACTGGAAATACAGCGGCATCGAACGGGACGTTTATCTTTATGCACGTCCTGCCAGCCGTGTAAAAGACTTTAAGTTGACAGCTGAACTAGTCAACGATTATCAAGATGGTGATTTCGACCTGTCGTTAGTCTTGAACCAACCACAGCAAGGGCAACGCGTAGAAGTGAAAGTGCTGGACCAAGCAGGTCAACCGATTTTGAAGCAAGAGAAACAACTGAACTCTCCGGCTGATACCTTGGTAGCCATCGAAAAGTTATTTGAAAAAGCACTTCCTTGGAATGCTGAAACGCCGAATCTGTACACGTTGGTCGTCAATACATTCGATAAGCAGGGACGTCCGATGGAATCGTTTGCCCATCCTTTCGGTTTTCGCACCGTGGAAATGAAGAACGGGCAACAGCTCATCAACGGTGTGCCCGTCTTGTTCAAAGGTGTCAACCGACACGAGCATAACCGCTTCACGGGTCGTACGATTGATGTAGCCAGCATGGTACAAGATATCCAGTTGATGAAACAATTCAATATCAACGCTGTACGTAACAGCCATTATCCTAACCGATACGAATGGTACAGCCTGTGCGACAAATATGGATTGTACATGATAGACGAAGCGAACCTGGAGAGCCACGGCATGATGTTCCACAAAGATGAAACTCTTGCCAATTACCCAGATTGGGAAGGAGCTTTTATGCAACGCATGAGCCGGATGGTGAAACGCGACCGTAACTACACAGCTATCGTTACCTGGTCGTTAGGTAATGAATCAGGATACGGAAAACATTTTGAAACCATTTACCATTGGACCAAACAGACCGACCCGACACGTCCGGTACAATACGAAGGAGGAGGTTATGAAAGCGTATCGGATATCTATTGCCCGATGTATGCCCGTATCTGGCGTCTGCGGCAACATGTCAATCAGCGCGATGCCCGTCCGCTTATTCTCTGTGAATATGCTCACTCAATGGGTAACAGTACAGGCAATCTGCAAGATTACTGGGACTTGATTTACAAATACGACCAACTGCAAGGCGGATTTATTTGGGACTGGGTAGACCAGACTTTTGCCAAGAAAGACGAAAAAGGACATGATATCTGGGCATACGGTGGAGATATGGGCTTTGTCGGCGTGCCTAATGACTCGAACTTCTGCTCGAACGGACTGATTGCTTCCGACCGTAGCTTGCATCCACATATTTGGGAAGTAAAGAAAGTATATCAGTATGTACATTTCCAGCCGGCTCCCTTTACTGCCAACCGCATTCTGGTCACAAACTGGCACGATTTCATTGACTTATCAGATTTCCAGTTGAAATGGACTGTAGAAGCTGACGGCAAAACGGTACAGGAAGGAATTATGGACTTTCCTCTTATCCCTGCCCGTCAAACAGGCGAAGTAACTTTGCCGCTTAATGCACTTCCTGCAGGAGATAAAGAATATTTCCTGAAAGTGGAAGCCGTTACCCGAAAAGCCACTCCGCTAATACCTGCCGGACATATTGCGGCAATGGAACAATGGCAATTGCCAGCTGAGCAGATTATTCCTGCTACAGAAAAGATAGACGGAACGCTGCAAAGCCAACGCACACCCGAAGCCCTTACCTTGACAGGAGAAAACGGATTCCGTATCAGCTTCAGCACCCGGGACGGTGAAATGAAAGCACTGGAATACGAAGGAAAGAACTTGGTAAAAGAAGGATTACAAGCCAACTTCTGGCGTGGTTTGACCGATAATGATGTGGCAAATGGCACAGAAGGACGTTGTCAGACATGGAAACATGCAGGCGAAAATGCTGTACTGAAAGATATCCGTCTGGAAGAAAGCACGGACAAAAAGCTGGCAACCGTAACCGCAACCTATGATATGCAGGAACAGGAATCAACCTTGCAGGTAACCTATCGTATCCGTCCGAATGGAGCCGTGAAAGTAACCATGCAATTCCTCGCAGGCAAGAAACAATTGCCGGAAATGCCACGTCTGGGCATGCGCATGGTATTACCCGGCGAGTACGAACAAATGACCTGGCTGGGAAGAGGACCGCAAGAGAATTATGCAGACCGTAAGACAGGCGCCGCCATCGGTATGTACAGTGCAAGCGTATGGGAACAATATCATCCGTACGTACGTGCCCAGGAAACCGGCAACAAATGTGATGTACGTTGGGTGGCATTGCGCAACGCCGAAGGAAAAGGCCTGCTGGTAACCGGTGAAGAGCCTTTAAGCGTAAGTGCATGGAACTTCCCGATGGAAGACATCTTGTACCGTCCGTTCAATATCGAACGCCGTCACGGCGGAAGCATCGAGAAAAAAGACATGGTATGGCTGAATATCGACCACCGGCAAATGGGAGTAGGAGGAGACAATACATGGGGTGCCCAGGTACATCCGGAATATACCATCACACCGCATGACTGGACATACAGCTTCACTTTGCAACCGCTCGACGCCCAAACCGATGCTGCAGAACTGGCTCACAAAGTCTGGTTCTGACCTTAAACGGGTCACAAAACGGTGACAAACCGTTTTTGATGAAGGACAAAGCAAACATACTAACCCTAAACCCAAGAACTTGTGTCCCTCTTTCGGGGGACACAAGTACATACAAGTAACCTATTACATTATATAATAAAGAAAGAGTATGTTCGCTATTGGTCAGTATAACTATAGCCTCAGACGAAGATATCCTTTATCGGCTATTGCAATATATATGAAATAGCCAATGAAGTATATCTTCTGTCGGGGAAGCATACGTAATGTCAATCTGCCGAATTGCATTACATCATTTAGAATAATAGATAATCTATAACCATCGTGAACTTATAATATATTTGTCATGAAAAGAACAATACTCAAAACCTGGCTCTTCTCCAGCCTGATAGCCGGCTTATCAGCCTGTACCCAGACAACGCAAGAACCGCATACCGATGACCTCCGGTACAATTTCGGGAATATACTGAACATTTCCCTTACTCCCGATTCTACCGTCCGTCGTGCCGGATGTTTCACCGATGCCGGCTCGTGGATGGGATTCACTCTTCCGCAAACCTACAAATGGGTAAACGGTTTTTGCGGACCGTTCAGCATTGACAACCGCATCTGGTTTGCCCAATCTGCTACAACGGTCAATTTCGCAGACAAAACTGAAAGTTTTTCGCCCGATTCGGTTTCCTACTTTCCGGGTGAAGTCTATATGAAGTCTTCTTCTGCTTCGGGAAGCATCGAACAACGGATGAACTTCGTCAACAGTTCCACTGCCCTGTTACAGGTTACCACTGATGCCGATTGCGAGTTGTATTTCAGCGGCAAAGAATGGAACAGTCAAGTGACCCTGAAACAAGAAGAGCAAACCATCACTGCCTATCATCCGAATGGAGAAATTGTGCAATTGACATTCATGCCAGACATCACATTGACATGCGATGGAAAAAACTATACCGCACGTACACAACCAGGATGCAAGCAGACCCAGATTGCCCTTTCTTTCTATTTCACCGATGAAGAACTGAACTCGGGCACACAGAGAAGCATCGCCTTGTTGCAAAATCCTCAACCGGCACTGGATGCTAACGCAGAGCGTTGGCAGGGATATTTGCAAAAGGTATTGCGCAACGACTTGAAACAGGAATACGACCGCATTGCAGCAAAAGCGGTAGTAACCTTAATCTCCAACTGGCGTACACACCGCGAAGGATTATTGCATGAAGGAGTAATCCCCAGCCATGCCGTACCTTACTTTATTGGCTTTTGGGCATGGGATAGCTGGCGTTTCTCCGCCGCTTTGGCACGCTTCGCCCCCGAACTGGCAAAAAACAATATCCGTGCCATGTTCGACTATCAACAACCTGATGGCATGATTATTGATTGTATCTATACTAATCCGGCAGAGAATAATGCCCGCGACAGTAAACCTCCTTTGGTATGTTGGGCTGTTGATGAAATCTTTACCCACAACCAAGACACAGCCTTTGTAAAAGAAATGTATCCCCAGCTGCTGGCATATTATAAATGGTGGTATCAGAAACGGGACCACAACCATAACGGCATGTGTGAATTCGGTGCGACAGATGGTACGTTAGAAGCAGCCGGTTGGGAAAGCGGCATGGACAATGCCATCCGTTTTGACAATGCAAAGATGCTGCAAAACGGACCAGACGCATGGAGCTTGGACCAGGAAAGTGTAGACCTGAATGCTTACCTGGCATTCGAATGTCGACTGCTGAAAAAGTTTGCCAAACTGACCGGAAATACATTCGACGGACCAGATTACAGTGAGAAAGTAGCCGATTATTTCTTTAACGACAAAATCGGATGGTTCTGCGACCGCCGGATTGCTGACGGAAGTTTCATCGAAGAACCTGCTTGCGAAGGTTATACTCCATTTTGGGTACAAATAGCCAGCAAGGAACAAATGGATAAAGCCCTGTCTTTGTTCACCGATACAACCAAGTTCTCGACTTATATCCCCTTCCCCACAGCTGCTGCCGACAATCCGAAATGTGACCCGAACGGTTATTGGCGAGGACCTATCTGGCTAGACCAGACTTACCAAGCTATTAAAGGTTTACGCAACTATGGTTATAAAGACTTAGCAGACAAATATACGATGCAGGTTTTCGACCGTTGTCAAGGATTGACCGGCGATGCTCCCATCCACGAAAACTACGGCACTCATAACGGGGAACGGCTGCAAGCTTCGCATTTCAGTTGGAGTGCCTCACACCTGCTGATGATGTACGAGGAAGTCAATAGGTAACAAGTTGACGAGGTATCAGGTAACGAGGTAACAAGTTGACGAGTTGACAAGGTATCAGAAAATTCTGCCAATAAGGACTTTAAAAAACCTTGTCAACTTGTCAACTGATACCTTGTCAACTCGTTAAAACATCTTCGCTACACGCTCGATGCCTGCTACCAACTGGTCTATTTCTTCTTTTGTATTATAAAGCGCAAACGATGCACGGACTGTACCTTCTATTCCCATTCGGTGCATCAACGGTTCGGCACAGTGATGACCTGTACGGACTGCAATCCCCAAACGGTCAAGCAAGGTTCCCATATCAAAATGATGAATGTTTCCGACTAAAAACGATATGACCGAACTTTTCTGCTCCGCTTCACCAAAGATACGCATTCCCGGAATTTCTTTCATTTGCTTCATGGCATATTGGGTCAAATCATGTTCGTAAGCTTCGATATGCTCCATGCCGATGACCGATACATAATCGAGCGCTTTCGCCAATGCCGTGCTGCCTATGTAATCGGGTGTGCCGGCTTCGAACTTAAACGGCAGATCATTGAAGGTAGTTTTCTCGAAACTTACATTCTTAATCATCTCACCTCCTCCTTGATAGGGAGGCAACTTGTCCAGCCAGTTTTCTTTGCCATAAAGGACACCAATGCCGGTAGGACCATATACTTTATGCCCACTGAACACATAGAAATCCGCATCCAATGCCTGTACGTCGACCGGGATATGAGGAATGCTTTGCGCTCCGTCTATCAATACCGGAACATTATGCGCATGAGCTATCCGGATAAGTTCCGATACCGGATTGATGGTTCCCAACACATTCGATACATGGGCTACTGAAACGATACGTGTACGCGGTGAAAACAGCTTTTCGTATTCATCAAGCAACAGTTCTCCACGGTCGTTCATCGGGATTACTTTCAGCACAATGCCTTTACGGGCTGCTTGCAGTTGCCAGGAAACGATGTTGCTGTGATGTTCCATGACCGATACGATAACCTCATCGCCCGGCTGCATCTGGCTATCAGCAAAGGTAGAAGCCACCAGATTGATGCTTTCCGTGGTTCCCCGTGTAAAAACAATCTCACTCGTGCTCCGCGCATTGATGAATTTCCGTACGGTTTCGCGGGAAGCCTCATGCAAGTTGGTAGCCTGTTGCGACAGGAAATGTACACCCCGGTGCACATTGGCATTCACTGAATAATATTCATCAGTTATTGATTCTACTACACACCGCGGCTTTTGTGTAGTCGCTCCATTATCTAAATAGACAAGCGGTTTGCCATACACAGTCCGCGAAAGTATCGGAAAATCGGCTCTGATTTTGGAAATATCGTACATATTCAGTTTGTGAGTTTTTAAGTTTAAAAAACTTATTTACATATCGCACAACCCTGGCACTTGTTCAACTCGCCACGGAAGCGTTTTTCTACCAGACGGTGCAAACGGTCTTTCAAAACATCCATCCGAATGCAATCGATTACTTCACCTACAAAAGCAAACATCAGCAACAAACGGGCTTCTTTCAATGGAATACCCCGCTGCTGCATATAGAACAACGCATTCTCATCCAACTGACCGACCGTAGCACCGTGCGAACATTTCACATCGTCGGCATAGATTTCCAATTGGGGCTGTGTGTACATTCTTGCCTCACGGGTAGCACACAGGTTACGGTTGGTCTGCTGTGAAGAAGTATGCTGAGCGCCTTCACGTACCAAGACTTTACCGGCAAAAGCACCTACAGCCTGGTCGTCAAGCACGTACTTGAAAAGTTCATTGCTGGTACAATCAGGCACTTTATGGTCGATGAAAGTATGATTGTCTATCTGTTCGTTCTTGTCAGCAATCGCCATACCGCAAAGAGTAACCTCCGCACCACGTCCCGAAAGCGAAACCTCGGTCGTATTACGGGTCGTTCCGTTATGCAAGGTAATGCCGTTCAGCAATACGTTGCTGCCTGCTTGCTGGTCGACAAACAATTGGTTGAAGCGTACGGTACTGTTGTGGGTCTCTTCCAATTCATATAAATCGAATACGGCATTCTCTCCCACAAACACTTCCGTTACCTGCGTCGACAGGAAGTTCATATTGTCCATTGCATGATCGCAGACTAGTAACTTCGCCTGAGCACCTGCCTCCACAATAATCAGCAACCGACGGTTCACCATGAAGTCCACATCGGCACGCAGAATGTTCACCAACTGAATCGGGCGCTCTACCACTACATTCTTCGGGATATACATCAGTACACCGTCTTGGGCAAACATTGTATTAAAGGCTGTCAACCCGTCTTTCGAAGTATCGGCAAGCTTGCCATAATAAGCTTTCACCAAATCGGGGTGTTGTTCTGCCATCTCTTTCAAGCTGCCGAACAATACGCCTTCGGGCAACTGTGCCGAAGGATGCACATGCTTGTCGAAAGAATCGTTGACAACAAAATAGAGTGAAGTACTCATATTAGGCACATCACACTTGAACACCTCATACGGATTGACCGGAAACTCCAGTCGGTTCAGGTTCAGCCCAAAGTCGGGAGCAAAGTATTTCCCTACCTCCGTATATTTGTACTTCTCCTGTTTCCGGGTCGGAAAGCCCAACCGCTCGAAGTCGGCAAAAGCTTTTGCCCGTGGAGCATTCAACGCCTCTGCACTTCCCCGGCAGACAAGCGCCTCATACTGGGTAAAAAGGTCAATATATTGTTGTTCCGCTTTCATACTCATTCTCCCAATTCTTTCTTAATCCAGTCGTAACCTTTCTCTTCCAGTTCCAATGCCAGTTCCGGTCCGGCTGTCTTCACAATTCTACCTTTATATAATACATGTACAATGTCCGGTTTGATATAGTCCAGCAAACGTTGGTAGTGTGTGATGACAATGCAACTGGTCTCCGGGGTTTTCAGTTTGTTCACACCGTCAGCCACGATACGCAAAGCATCGATATCCAGTCCCGAATCCGTTTCATCCAGAATACTCAGCTTGGGTTCCAGCATAGCCATCTGGAAGATTTCGTTACGTTTCTTCTCGCCACCCGAAAAACCTTCGTTCACCGAGCGGTTTGCCAGCTTGCTGTCCAGCTCTACCACGGCACGTTTCTCACGCATCAGCTTCAAGAATTCACTGGCTGTCAAAGCGGGAAGTCCTCTGTATTTACGTTGCTCGTTGACTGCCGTACGCATAAAGTTCACCATGCTTACGCCCGGGATTTCCACCGGATATTGGAAAGAAAGGAACAATCCTTCATGGCTACGCTGTTCCGGACTCATTGCCAACAGGTCTTTACCGTCAAAGCTGACCGAGCCTTTCGTTACCTCATAAGCCGGATGTCCTACCAGGACATTGCTCAACGTACTCTTTCCGGAACCGTTCGGTCCCATGATGGCGTGCACCTCGCCTGTCTTCACACTCAGGTTGATACCTTTCAATATCTCTTTGCCATTGATAGAGGCATGTAAATCTTTAATCTCCAACATAATTCTCAATTTTTAATTCTTAGTTATCCCACGCTTCCTTCCAGTGATACAGAAAGCAGTTTCTGAGCTTCTACCGCAAACTCCATCGGAAGTTTGTTCAATACTTCCTTTGCATATCCGTTCACAATCAAGCCTACCGCATCTTCGGTCGGTATGCCACGCTGGTTGCAATAAAACAGTTGGTCTTCCGAAATCTTCGATGTAGTCGCTTCGTGTTCTACAACTGCCGTCTCGTTATGAATATCCATGTAAGGGAAAGTATGTGCCCCACACTGACTGCCCAATAACAAAGAATCGCACTGGCTGTAATTGCGGGCATTGTCCGCCTTTTCGGATACCCGCACCAGCCCACGATAAGAGTTCTGGCTGCGTCCGGCACTGATACCTTTACTTACAATGGTAGAGCGTGTATTCTTTCCCAAATGAATCATCTTTGTACCCGTATCTGCCTGCTGGTAATTGTTCGTCACCGCTACCGAATAAAATTCGGCAGTCGAATTGTCACCGCTCAAGATGCAGCTGGGATATTTCCACGTAATGGCAGAACCGGTTTCTACCTGAGTCCACGACAGCTTGCTGCTTTCTCCCTTACAGATACCTCGTTTGGTTACAAAATTATAGACACCGCCTTTCCCTTCCGCATCTCCCGGATACCAGTTCTGTACCGTCGAATATTTTACTTCAGCCCGGTCGAGCACCACAATCTCTACGATAGCGGCATGCAACTGGTTCTCGTCACGCATCGGAGCCGTACAGCCTTCCAGATATGATACATAACTGTCATCATCTGCGATAATCAGTGTCCGCTCAAACTGTCCGGTGTTGGCTGCATTGATACGGAAATACGTAGACAACTCCATCGGACAGCGTACACCTTTCGGAATATAAACAAACGAACCGTCGCTGAAGACTGCCGAATTGAGTGCGGCAAAGAAGTTGTCACGATAGCCTACCACCGAGCCCAGATATTTCTTTACCAGGTCGGGATGTTCGCGCACGGCCTCGCTGATGGAGCAGAAGATAATGCCTTTTTCCATCAGGGTTTCCTTAAAAGTCGTTTTTACCGAAACCGAGTCCATAACGGCATCTACCGCCATGCCGCTCAAAGCGAGCTGTTCTTCCAAGGGAATGCCCAACTTATTGAAGGTTTTCAACAACTCAGGGTCTACCTCATCCAGGCTTTTCGGTCCTTCTTTCTTGCGTGTAGGGTCGGCATAATAAGAGATTGCCTGATAATCGATTTCAGGAATCGTCAAATGAGCCCACGTAGGCATATCCATGGTCAGCCAATGGCGATAGGCTTTCAAGCGGAAGTCAAGCAGCCACTCAGGTTCTCCCTTCTTGGAAGAAATAAGCCGCACGACATCTTCGTTCAGCCCACGCTCGATGATGTCTGTATGAATATCCGTGGTAAAGCCGTACTTGTACTTCTCACGGGTCAGTTCTTTTACATATTTATTGGGTTCTAACTGCATAGTCCAGTTTATTTAGTTGATTAGTCATATCCTTCACTGCCGGATAAAAATAGCCCGACAAGTCTTTTATCGGAATATACAACAAAGATTGTTCCATAGTGGTTTTACCGATTAAAGAATCTTCACTATCGGTAAATACAAGAAGATGAATGGCAATGCTTAGCAAGAGCATATATTTCAAGGCTCCCAGACCTGCACCCAGGCACCGGTTCATAAATCCCAGCCGAAGCCCTTCTGCCAAACGTGTCAGCAAAGAGCCTATAGCCAGGAAGCCCAAAGGGACACCTATGCCTATCAGCAGGAATGCCAACACACGCGCCAGTGTCAACGAAGTGTCTAATGCTTCGCACAGCCTGTCGCCTACTGTCACAAAAAATGCCCGCGCCAGCAGCAAGCCTGCCAGCAACCCCACAATAGAAGCCAACTGGCGGATGGCACCTTTAAAGAAGCCGACCGCTGCTCCTACCGCTATAATTGCTGCTATCAACCAATCCAGCGAAGACACTCTCTTTTAAATTAAGAATTAAGAATGAAGAATGAAATAAATGAAGAACTAAAAATAAAGAATGGGCATCCTTGTCTCGCCATTAAATTCTTTATTCTTAATTCTTCATTCTTAATTTTTATAAGGTTTGTTTTACTTCTACTTCTTCGTAAGTTTCTATCACGTCGCCTACCTTTATATCGTTGCAGTTCGTCAGGCTGATACCGCACTCGAAGTTAGTGCCTACCTCCTTCACATCGTCTTTGAAACGTTTCAGTGCATTGATGCTTCCGGTGTAGATGACAATACCGTCGCGAATCAGACGTGCCTTATCGGTACGTTTTACCTTACCGGTCTTCACCATAGCACCGGCTACCATACCCACCTTGCTGATATTGAATACCTCACGCACTTCGATGGTAGCAGTGACTTGTTCTTTTACCGTCGGGGCAAGCATACCTTCCATCGCTGCCTTCACTTCTTCGATGGCATCGTAAATGATGGAATACTTGCGGATATCCACACCTTCCTGTTCGGCAAGTTTTGCCGCGCTGCCCGAAGGACGTACCTGGAAACCTACGATAATGGCATCCGAAGCTGCTGCCAGCGAAACATCCGATTCCGAGATTTGTCCTACTCCCTTGTGAATCACGTTCACCTGTATCTGCGGAGTAGACAGCTTGATAAGTGAATCGCTCAACGCTTCTACCGAACCGTCCACGTCACCTTTCACGATGATATTCAGCTCGTGGAAGTCACCCAATGCCAAGCGGCGTCCTACTTCGTCCAACGTCAACATCTTCTGCGTACGCAGACCTTGCTCGCGTTGCAACTGTTCGCGCTTGTTGGCTATCTCACGTGCTTCCTGTTCATTATCGAACACATGGAACGTATCGCCTGCCGCAGGCGCACCGTTCAGACCTAAAATCAAAACCGGTTCCGAAGGGCCTGCCTCTTTCATGCGCTGGTTGCGTTCATTGAACATTGCCTTCACCTTACCATAATATTTACCAGCCAGCACGATATCGCCTACATGCAGCGTACCGTTTGACACCAGTACCGTAGCTACATAACCACGTCCTTTATCCAGTGAAGACTCGATGATAGAACCGGTTGCCTTGCGATGGGGATTTGCCTTCAGGTCAAGCATTTCAGCTTCCAGCAATACCTTTTCCAGCAATTCCTTCACGCCTGTTCCTTTCTTGGCAGATATGTCTTGCGACTGGTATTTGCCGCCCCATTCTTCTACCAGGAAATTCATTTGTGCCAGTTCTTCCTTTATCTTGTCGGGATTAGCTCCCGGTTTATCTATTTTATTGATGGCAAACACAATAGGCACACCTGCTGCCATGGCATGGTTGATAGCCTCTTTAGTCTGCGGCATCACATTGTCGTCGGCTGCTACAATGACGATAACCACATCGGTGACTTTCGCACCACGGGCACGCATAGCGGTAAACGCTTCGTGTCCCGGCGTATCGAGGAACGTAATGTGGCGTCCGTCTTCCAGCTTCACGTTATAAGCACCGATGTGCTGGGTGATACCACCTGCCTCACCGGCAATCACGTTGGCTTTACGTATGTAGTCGAGCAGTGAAGTCTTACCGTGGTCGACATGTCCCATGACCGTTACAATCGGAGCGCGCGGCAACAAGTCTTCTTCCTTATCGGCTTCTTCTTCTACTGCCTGCGATACTTCAGCACTTACGTATTCGGTCTTGAAGCCGAACTCTTCTGCCACCAGGTTGATGGTCTCAGCATCCAGGCGCTGGTTGATAGATACCATGATACCTACACTCATACAGGTAGAGATGACTTGTGTCACCGGTACGTTCATCATGTTGGCAAGTTCGTTGGCTGTAACGAACTCGGTCAGCTTCAACACCTTACTTTCTTCTTGTTCCAGCTCTTCCTGCTCCAGCTGACGGTTCTGCAGGTTCTCCCGCTTTTCTTTACGGTATTTGGCAGCCTTGTTCTTGCCTTTGTTAGTCAGACGCGCCAGCGTTTCCTTTACTTGCTTTGCTACATCTTCATCGCTTACTTCGGGTTTCACTGCAGCTTTCTTGAAACGGTCTTTTCCATGTTTGCCGCTGCCTTGCGGAGCATTCTTGCCCGCTTTGGCTTCGCTGCGCGGAGCCGACTGATTTCCAGCTGCATTGATGTCTACCCGCTCTTTGCCGATACGGTTACGCTTTTTCTTTCCGGCATTGTCTTGCGAGTTACCCTTTTCTGCTTTCTCGTCGGTCTTCCGGATTTCCTTGATGATGGCATCCTTCATCTGCCGGCGTTGTTCCTGACGCTGCCTGTCTTTTTCCTCGCGTTCTTTTCGTTTTTCTTCTTTCGACTTCTTTTTCGGGCGAGTCGACTGGTTCAGCGTAGCCAAGTCAATCTGTCCTACTACGTTGATTTTCGATTTAAACTCGGTAGGACGTATTTTAAACACCTCATCTTCCGTACTACCCTGTACTTTCTGCGGTTCTGTAGTTTCTTTTTTCTCTTCCATCGGCTCCGGTTTCAAGTCCTCAGCATTTTTGTCTTCAGGCTGTATCGGCTTTTCATCTGTTTGTGCCTGCGCCTGCATCTTATTATCATTATCGGCAGAAGTTGATTCCGCTACCGGCTGTTCAGATTCCGTTGCAGATACAGGCTGTTGTCCCGCTTCAGTCACGGAAGCTTCCGCCTTTGTCTCTTCCTCTTTCGCTCCAGCCTGTTCAGTTACTGCCGGTTTGGTTTTCTTCTTCGTATATAAACTGTCCAAATCAATTTTCCCAACAGGTTTAAACCGTGGACGAGTCTCTTCGGGTACTACTGTCTCAATCAGGTCAGGCTTAGCTTTACTTTCTTGCAGATCTTCAATCGAAACAGAAGCCTTATTACGTTCTTTATTCTGACGTTCTTGGAAAATTTTCTCCGACTCTATCTTCAAATCCTTGTCTTTGCTAAACTCTTTCACAAGTGCAGCATATTGTTCGTCAGTTATCTTCGCATTCGGATTCGCTTCAATGGCATAACCTTGCTTTTGCAAAAAATCTACCACCGTAGCTATTCCTACATTCAAATCTCTTGTTACTTTATTCAGTCTTATCATCATAAACAATTAATAATTAACAATTAATTTAACGACGGCCACCAACCAATGATTAACAATTAATAATCAACAACGATGTTATCAATTAGTAATTGATAATGAATAGCGGCATTTCCTTCCTTTATGGGACAACAACACCCACCGTCTTTAATTGTCAATTATTAATTGTTAATTACTAACTCATTCATTGTCAGTTGTGTTTTCGTCAGCTGTGTTTTCCTCAAACTCAGCTTTCAATATTCTCAATACATCATCAACCGTATTTTCTTCAAGGTCGGCTTTTTCAATCAGCATTTCACGAGGAGCATTCAATACCCCTTTAGCCGTATCGATGCCGATACCCTTGATGGCATTAATCACCCACTCGTCTATTTCGTCCTTGAATTCATCCAAATAGATATCCTCATCTACTGCATTCTCGTCTACTTCACGATATACATCAATTGTATATTCGGTCAGCATACTTGCCAGCTTGATATTCATACCACCTTTACCGATAGCAAGCGACACTTCTTCCGGCTTCAAATAGACTTCTGCCTTCTTTTCGTCCTCATGCATCACAATCGATGATACCTTAGCCGGGCTCAACGCACGCTGGATAAACAGCTGCATATTCGATGTATAATTGATAACATCGATATTTTCATTACGCAATTCACGTACAATACCATGAATACGCGAACCTTTGACACCGACACATGCACCTACCGGATCAATACGGTCGTCATACGATTCTACGGCAATCTTGGCACGCTCTCCCGGAATACGTGCTATACGTTTGATGGTAATAAGCCCATCATTGATTTCCGGCACTTCTTGTTCGAACAGACGTTGCAGGAATACAGGAGATGTACGGCTCAAGATAATCTTCGGATTATTGTTCTTATTATCCACACGGGCTACCACAGCACGCACCGTTTCTCCTTTCCGGTAAAAGTCACTGGGAATCTGCTCTGTTTTCGGGAGCAGCAGTTCATTGCCTTCGTCATCCAGCAACAGGATTTCTTTTTTCCATATCTGGTACACCTCGGCAGCAATGATGGTGCCTACCTTATCTATATATTTATTATACAAGCTGTCCTTTTCCAGCTCCAGTATCTTCGAAGCCAAAGTCTGACGAAGATTCAAGATGGCACGCCGTCCGAATTTCTCAAATATCACTTCATCGGTCACCTCCTCGCCCACTTCATACGAAGCGTCTATCTTCCGTGCTTCGGTCAGCGAAATCTGCCTGTTCGGATTGGTCAGCTCGTCATCAGCCACCACCTCACGGTTGCGCCATATTTCGAAATCGCCCTTATCCGGATTTACGATTACATCATAATTCTCGTCGGTACCGAACATCTTGGCTATCACGCTGCGGAACGACTCTTCCAATACGCTCACCATGGTGGTGCGGTCTATATTCTTCAACTCTTTAAATTCCGAAAACGTGTCAATCAAACTGACAGCAGGTTCTTTCTTCGCCATAATCTATTTAAAGCTAATTAAGTATTTGGTGTATTTTATTTCGTTATATGCAAAAGTCAGGTCCTGGTCTACCAGTTTCGGCCGTTTTGCCCCTTCGGGCTTCATTTTAACTTTTACCGTAATCGTAAAATGTTCTTCATCAGCAGCAGCCAGAACACCTGTCCATTTCTTGCCGGTGCCATCCATTACTTCCACCTCTTTACCGATGTGTATCAAGTATTGTTTCAGCACCTTAAAAGGTTGCCCGATACCAGCCGAACCTACTTCCAGTTCATAATCTTCTTCTTCCCGGTTCAGCTTCGATTCGATGTAACGACTCAAGTCCACACAATCGTCAATCCATACGCCATCCGCATGGTCTATTTCCACTACGATTTTGTCGTCTGGACTTACAGAAACAGCTACCAGAAAATAATCTTTCCCGTCCAGCCATTCTTCGACTATCCGGGTCACAACTTGTTTGTCTATCATGCAATCTTAATAGTGAATAAAAAAAGGAGCTTTACCGCCCCTCCACCTTCTTTTTCATCTCGCCTGCAAAGATATAAAACATTTAATTGACTACAAAATATTATTTTAAATTATTTCATTTGATTTTTAACGCCTGTCTTCTTTCCCGATGCCGTCTGCCATACTGGCGTCCAGCGGAAGATTCCACAAGAGCGGGATTACAACACTGTCTCAAGTGCATCATTTCGTCTTTTTCCCTGTCTTTATTCTATGTCCTCCAATTGGAAAACGTACGTCCTCCGTATGGGAAACGTATATCCCCCGATTGGAGGACGTACGTTTCTGGTACGG
>ULRR01023790.1_pt1 | contig 32411 bp, 18 predicted proteins | sample 1955651 | NCBI WGS metagenome assembly ULRR01 (sample SAMEA4835688, study PRJEB28245) | human gut metagenome | biome: gut microbiome; material: fecal sample | place: Denmark | collected 2008
TCACAAGGGAATCAGAAGGGATTTTCATCACCTGTTTGTACTGTGCCTGTGTCACAAGCAGACACCACAGCGCATGGTTCTCCTTATCCCTGCGTGCTGATGGCATCGGCATGGTCTCCAATATGTGCAGGGCACTGTCGGGATGGTCGAACATTACGGATTCAGCATGAACCAGTTCAGGAAGCGGTGTCCTCTCCTTACCGCCTCCGCTGCATTGGATATTCAATAGGGCTGTACAAGCAATCAGAATGTACAGTATATAGTGGGTTATCTTTCTCATTATTGGTGGGGTTTATCTACCTTTTCAGGAAAGGATGGGTAACATACCGGCTGAACAGGCAGCCTAACACGACCCCGGTGCAGTTGGCGGCAAAGTCGAGCCAGTCGCCGCTGCGGTTGGGCGTGCAGGTGGCTTGCAGTATTTCGATAATGCCGCTCATCAGGACGGGCAACGCGATGCCGATAAGGGCAATGTGCCGCCAACGGATACCGGTGTTGCGGCGCAGGTATTCGAACCAGATGACCACGGTCAGCCCGCCGTACATACAGATATGCACCACTTTATCGAAGTTGGGAATTTCTCCCATATCGGTTTTCGGCGGAGTGAAAAAAGACAGGTAACAGATGGCGAGTATGACGATGACGGATAACGGATAATGTTTCATATTGAATTTATTCATATTTCCGGCGAAAATACAAACTTTTTTGTACATTTGCCGAATAAAAGCTTTAAAATGTAAACAGAAAGGAAGATTTTATGCAAAATAGTGAACGCGTTAGCTTTGCAAGCAAGGTAGGAGCCATTCTGGCAGCGGCAGGCTCGGCGGTAGGGCTGGGCAATGTCTGGCGTTTCCCTTACGAGACGGGAAACCACGGGGGCGCCGCTTTTATTCTTATTTACCTGGGATGTGTGTTTCTCTTCGGGTTGCCTATCATGATGGCCGAGTTTACCATCGGACGACGTGCCAAGGCAAGTACGGGCGAGGCTTTCAAGAAGCTGGCTCCGGGCACTCCGTGGAAATACGTAGGCTATATGGGTGTGCTTACGGGCTTCCTTATCTTAGGCTATTACTCGGTGGTGTCGGGCTGGACACTGGAATACATTTTCCAGGCAATGACGGGAAACTTGGTCGGGAAATCGGCCGATGAATTTGTGTCGATGTTTCAGGAGTTCTCGCAAAACCCGTGGCGTCCGCTTGTCTGGCTGGCGGTGTTTGTGGCCATGACGCACATCATTATCGTGAAAGGTGTGCAGGGAGGCATCGAGAAGGCTTCGAAAATCATGATGCCGATGCTGTTCATCATTATTGTGCTGCTGGCTATATGCGCCGTGATGCTTCCGGGTGCGCTGAAAGGCTTGGAGTTCCTGCTCAAGCCGGACTTCAGCAAAATCACTTCGGACGCTATCTTGGGGGCAATGGGGCAGGCTTTCTTTTCGCTCAGCCTGGGAATGGGCTGTCTGTCGACGTATGCCTCTTACTTCAGCCGTGATACCCGCCTGGGTTATACGGCGATGAGCGTGTGCGTCATCGGCACATGTATCTCGATACTTTCGGGTTTCATTATCTTTCCGGCTGCGTTCTCGGTCGGCATCCAGCCCGATGCGGGTCCTTCACTTATCTTTATTACCTTGCCTAATGTGTTTCAGCAGGCATTCGGCGCGGTGCCGCTTTTGGCTAGTGTGAGCGCGGTATTGTTTTACATCCTGCTGGCATTGGCTGCACTTACTTCCACCATTTCGCTTCACGAAGTCCCTACCGCTTTCCTGCACGAGAAGTTCGGCTTTACGCGCAGCCGTGCGGCATGGCTGGTGACGATAGGCAGCTTTCTGATAGGTGTCGTCTCGTCGTTGGCATTGGGCGACTGGAGCCATGTGCGGATAGCGGGACTGAATATGTTTGATGCCATCGATTTCCTGACGGCGAAGATTATGCTGCCTGTGGGCGGACTGTTTGTCTCTCTCTTTGTGTCGTGGAAACTGGAACGCAAGGTGGTGCGCGACGAGGTGACCAACTGGGGTTCGCTCCGTGCGCCTTACTATCCGTTGCTCATCTTTATCCTGCGTTACATTACGCCTGTAGGCATCCTGCTGGTTTTCATCAACGAACTGGGCTGGTTAGGCTGAGCGCGGAATGTGGAAAGACTTCTTTTATTTCACCAAGTCCGAGCGGCGTGCCGTGCTGGTCTTGCTGGCGGTACTGGCAGTGCTCTCGGGCGGAAACCTGTGGCTGAGGCAGAGACAGGCGCACGAAGCGGCTCCCCTTCAGGCTTCGGAGGGCAGCCGTATCGACTCGTTCATCGCGAGTATTCATGAGAAGGAGCGTCTGCCGCGGCGCACCCGTCGGGTCGCTTCGGCGTCTGTTCCCGTCGTCTTACAGACTTTCGACCCGAATACAGTCGATTCGGCAACGTTGCGCAGTCTGGGCCTGTCGGCTTTCATTGCAGGCAATGTGTTGAAATATCGGGCAAAAGGAGGTGTCTTCCGCACCCCCGAATCTTTTTCACGCCTGTATGGCTTGACTTCGGAGCAATACGAGACCTTGCGTCCTTATATCCGTATTGGCGAGAGTTATCGGATACGCGAGGAACGGGATACATTGGCACACCGGCAGACCGCTTTCCGCCGGGATACCGTTACACCTTATATTATTATAGAGAAATATCCGGAAGGAACGGTGATAGACCTGAATAAAGCGGACACGGCCATGCTGAAGCGCGTGCCCGGCATAGGGAGCGGACTGGCACGGATGATAGTTGCCTACCGCCGTCGCTTGGGCGGGTTTTACACCGTAGAGCAGTTGCAGGAGATACCTTATGTAGACGCTTCCGTCAATAGCTGGTTTCGGATAGATACGCTATCCCTCCGCAAGCTGGAAGTGAACCGTGCCGGCCTCGACCGCTTGCGTGCGCATCCGTATATGAATTTCTATAAGGCGAAAGCCATTGTCGAATACCGCCGCAAGCGCGGCAAGCTGAAAGGCATTGCCCAGCTTGCCCTGTTTGAGGCATTCAGCGAAGCGGACCTGAAACGGCTCGCGCCTTATCTGTCGTTCGAGTGAAAACCATTAATTAAATGAAGAATTAAGAATGAAGAATCCGTGCTAATCTGCGTTTAAAAATTATATTGAACGCAGAGACGCGGAGACGCAAAGTTTTTTATTTTTTTGAGAAAGCAAAGCGCACGGAGAGAATGAATAATTAAAAATGAATAGTTAATAACGGATGATTCTTCGTTCTTCATTCTTCTAATTAATCTGCGTAAATTTGCGCTAATCTGCGTTTCAAAAAGTAAACATCAACTGATTCTTCATTCTTAATTCTTCATTCTTCATTCTTCATTTAATTGTATTGTGCCGCTTCGGCAATGCGGGCGGGAATCTCGATGTTGTCCATCCGTCCTTGGAAACGGTCGGCTCCGGCACCGATGGCAAATACGGGGACATAGCCTGCCGAGTGTCCTCCGCTGACCCATCCTACCATCGCTATTTCATTGATTATCCGCACGGCTTCGGCAGCCAAAGGTTCGTCTTGCGCATATTCGCTTTTCTCCATTTCCACTTCCTTGCCTGTAAAGGTGCGGCGATAGGTTTCCTCCAGGCGTCGGGTCTGTTCTTCGCTCAGTGTAAGCTCTTCCCAAAAGCCGAAGTTATCGGCAAGTGCTTGGCGGGCTTGCTCCCATGTCACACGGTTATTCGTCTGGCGGCGCAGGTCGTTCAGTATGGAAGTGAACGCCGTTTCGCTAACCCGCTGGTATTGCAAGGCTTGCAGGTTGAGGGCATATTCCCCCGTTCCTAGTACCAGTCCGCCTGTCTCGTGGTCGGCACTGATGACAATCAGGGTCTCGTCGGGATGGTTCTCGTAGAACTGTAATGCCTGGCGGATGGCTTCATTCAGGTCGGCTACTTCGCGGAAAGCCGTGGCCGCATCGTTGCTGTGGCAAGCCCAGTCGATTTTTCCGCCTTCTACCATCAGGAAAAATCCTTTGCTCAGGTCTTTCGAAAGAAACTGAATGGCAGCACGGGTGATGTCGCTCAGGCAAAGATCGCCTTCCTTGCTGTCGATGGCGTAGGGGATAGCATCGCGGTAAGCCTTCGAAGCCTCTTCGGTCTGTAGCAGAATCAGCTTGTCCGCCTGGTTACTCTTAGCCGTGAAGTCATCGTATCCGCGGGCAATTGTGTAACCGTTCTGACGGGCAAGCGTATAAAGGCTTTCCGACTGGCCGTGATTATCGGGGTCAAGAAAATCGGAGCCTGCATAAAAATCGAAGCCTGCCAGGAACAGGTCTTTCCCTATCTGGTAATAATTCTTCCGACTGGGATTGTGGGCATAGAAGGCAGCCGGTGTGGCGTGGTCGATGCTTACGCTGGTGGCAATGCCCACGCGGCAACCTTTTTCTTTCGCCCGCATGGCGATGCTGGCAATGGGAGTCTGCTGGTCTTTCTCCATACCGATGACACCGTTTTTGGTCTTTGTGCCCGTAGCAAGCGCAGTGCCTCCGGCAGCCGAGTCGGTCACTCCGTTGGTAGCCGAATAGGTGGAGCTGGTTGTCGCATAAGGAAATTCGGCAAAGTTGAGCGGGACAATTCCGATTTTGCCGTCCAGTTCGCCGAGGTAAAGCTCGGTGCCTTGCACTTGGTTGACACCCATGCCGTCGCCGATGAAGAAGAATACATATTTCGCCTCTTGCGCATAGGCGCACACGGCAATCAGGGTACACAGGATAAGGAATGAAATCTTTTTCATGTTGCTGTTAAATTGGTTAATATCTTCTGGCAAAGGTAAGCAAAATAAGGAAACGGCGAAATTTTCGGGCATAAAACCTGCGGTGAAGTGTACAGAAGGCTGCTTCTTGCGTTTAATAAATTGTATTAAAAATATTCTTATATGAAATTACAAGTAGTAGTATGCGGCGCGGCATTGGCATTTTCCATGCTCGCCTGCCAACAAGAGAACATTCCCGAACAGGGAACCATGAGTGAGAACACGGATATCCGGCTTCGCGCCACGATATCGGACAACAACATCAGCCGTACCACGACCGATGTAGACGGAGGGACGGTAACTTTCGACCCTAATGATGAAATCGGTTTCTTTATGCCCAACGCGGAGGAACCGGTGAAGTTTTCCAATGATGAGACAAGCGGCTGGGAGCCGGCTGCTCCCGTGGCTTGGCCCAACCTGACCGAGAAATTCACGTTTCACGCTTTTTATCCGTATAAAGCCACTGCCACACGGAGCCGCATCCCGATGCCTTATCTCGATGAGCAGACAGGGGCATTGGATGAAATCGGGGTATACGACTTCCTTACTGCGACAAAGACTTGCGGCTTCGGCGATGCCAACGGAGAAGTCAGCTTTACCGGCACCGATGCTTTCGACCATGTGTACAGTCTGTTATTGCTTACATTAAGCGCCGATTCGGATGTGGAAACGCTCTTGAACTCGGTAAGTCTTACGGGTGAAGGTTGTTTCACTCATGCTACTTACAGCTTTGCCGACGGTACGGGCAAGATGGTTAAGGAAGAAGAGGCGGAAGGCGGAGATACTTGGACGCTGGATGCCGGAGGCGAAGCCATTCCGGGCGAGGAAGGTATCCAATTGGCTTTGTTGCTCAATCCTTCGGAAACGGAAGTACCGTTGCAGCTGACCATCGGCTATACACGTGAAGGTATCAGCTTTACAGCAAGCACCGAAGCCATCAGGCACACGTTTGTCGGCGGAAACAGTTACAAATATACCATCCGCATCAACGACGGGCAGCTGATAATAGAAGGTATGGAAGTCAGCGGCTGGATTACTGGTGAGGTAGAAGGAGGCGGAAACCTTGTCGTAGACGGTACTCCGCAAGGCGAATAACCGTATTTTTTCTTCTTTCCGGCAATATCGTGCTTGTGGTATTGCCGGAAATAGGATAAAAAGCCGTACCTTTGCGCAAAAATAAACTTACACATCCATTATGAAAGCACTGAAAGAGCGAATTTTGCGGGACGGCAAATGTTTTGAGGGAGGAATCTTGAAGGTAGACAGTTTCATCAACCATCAGATGGACCCGATTCTGATGAAATCGATGGCGGTAGAGTTTGTCCGTCGGTTTGCGGGTACCGATATCAATAAGGTGATGACCATTGAGGCGAGCGGCATCGCTCCTGCCATTATGGTGGGCTATCTGCTCGAACTGCCGGTGGTGTTTGCCAAGAAGAAACGTCCCAGCACGATGGAGAATATGCTGACTACAGAGGTCTATTCGTTTACCAAAGGCCGTTCGTATGAGGTCAGTGTCAGCCGTGATTATCTTTGCCCGGGCGATAAAGTGTTGTTTATCGACGATTTCCTGGCCAACGGCAATGCAGCCAAAGGCATCATCGACCTGGTGCGGAAGGCGGGAGCCGAACTGGTAGGAATGGGCTTCCTCATCGAAAAAGCGTTCCAGCACGGCGGCGATTACTTGCGCCAGCAAGGGATACAGGTCGAGTCGCTTGCCATTATTGAGAGTCTGGACAATTGCGAAATCAAAATCAGAGAATGATGGAAAAACGTCAGGAACCGGTTGCCTCTACAGGCTTGATATACGGTCTTGATGACCGTCCGCCTTTGCGTGAGGCTTTCTTTGCCGCCCTCCAGCATCTGCTGGCTATCTTTGTGGCGATTATCACCCCGCCGCTTATCATTGCAGGCGCGTTGAAACTGGATTTGGAGACTACCGGTTATCTGGTGTCGATGGCGTTGATAGCTTCGGGCATCTCCACGTTTGTCCAGTGCCGGCGCATCGGCTTTATCGGGTGCGGTCTGCTTTGCATCCAAGGCACCAGCTTTTCATTTATCGGACCTATTATCGCTGCCGGGCTGACGGGAGGACTGTCGGCTGTCTTCGGTGCCTGTATGGTGGCAGCGTCGGTCGAAATGTTCATCAGCCGCCTGCTGAAATACACCCGTCGGATTATCACGCCGCTGGTTTCGGGCATTGTGGTGACGCTTATCGGGATGAGTCTGATAAGGGTAGGCATCACGGCTTGCGGCGGCGGAGCGGCGGCACAGGCGGACGGCAGTTTCGGCTCGGTGCGCCACGTGGGGTTGGCTGCATTGGTGCTGGTGTTGATTATCTTTTTCAACCGCAGCGCGAACCGTTATTTGCGGATGAGCTCCATCGTCATCGGGCTGGCAGTGGGCTATGTCGTGGCGTGGTGTTTGGGGATGGTCGATTTCTCGTCGGTGCAGAGCTATGGAGGGTTGAACATTCCCATCCCGTTCCGTTACGGACTTTCGTTCGATGTGTCGGCCATCGTTGCCTTGGCATTGATTTACCTCATTACCGCCATCGAGGCGTATGGCGACATTACGGCCAATTCGCTGATATCGGGCGAGCCGGTCGAAGGCGAGAAGTTTGTGAAGCGTGCTTCGGGAGGCATCTTTGCCGACGGGTTCAACTCGGTGGTAGCCGCTTGTCTCAACTCGTTCCCCAATTCCATTTTTGCGCAAAACAACGGGATGATTCAGCTGACAGGCGTGGCGAGCCGTTACGTGGGCTATTACATAGCCGGTATGCTGGTGCTGTTAGGCTTGTTTCCAGCAGTGGGGCTGGTCTTTTCGCTGATGCCCGAACCGGTATTGGGCGGAGCCACGCTGCTGATGTTCGGCACCGTGGCGGCGGCAGGCATCCGCATCATTGCCTCGCAGACCATCGACCGCAAGGCGACACTGGTCATTGCCTTGAGTTTTTCGTTCGGGCTGAGCGTGGAGCTGGTGCCCGACATCCTTTGCCAGCTTCCCGACACCTTGCGCAATATCTTCGCGTCGGGCATCACCACGGGAGGTGTCACCGCCATCCTTGCCAACCTGCTTATTCGGATAAAGGGCTAAATTAAAACACAGAGACACAAAGACGCAGAGAATCTGATATGATTGAAACTCTGTGCCTTTGTGCCTCTGTGTTCAAAAAAACGTGTCAGCTTTGTCTACTGAACCAGGATGTTAATCGGCGTTTGCCCTTCCGCTCTCCACAATCATCCGGCGGATGTGGCTGTTGAAGTCGGTGAGGCTCATCAGCTTTTCGAGGGTGATGTGCATCCGCCAGCGCCAGTAGTGGCGCGGATTGGCGGGGACGTTGATGCGCTCCACGTCGATGTCGGGATTGCGCACCGACTCGTCCATTGCCGTCCAGTCTTGCCACGTGAGGATGCAGAGCATCGAGGGGCATTGCAGGTGGCGGCGGATGATTTCTTCGCAGAGCCAGCCTGGCGCCTCTTCGGGCGTCTTTCCCCAGTAGTGCAGCTCGTCGTGGTAGAAGCGGTCGGTCAGGGCAGGGTCTTCCTTCCACCAGCCGCGCAGGGTGGTCATATCGTGGGTGCCGATGGTGCATACCGAGAGGTAGGGATAGCTTTCGAGCTTGCCGAACTCGATGCCCGGTGTCTTCGGCATCCGCTGGATTTCGAGCGAGAGTATCTGGAGCTGGTTCATCACCCAAGGCACGCAGCCTGGCACCATTCCCAGGTCTTCGCCGCATACCAGCATCGGGGTGGACTGGAGCAGGACGGGGAGTTTTTTCATCGCCTCGTGATACCAGAACTCGTTGTGACGCTGGTAGTAGTAATGGTTGTAAAGGCGGTTGAACGCCTGCTGTTCGTTGGCGGAGAGGTGCAGGAATACCGGTTCGGTCTGCACGGCGATGCGCGGATGGTATTTGTTGGGGTCGTCGCGGTCGGCTATGAAGAGCACGTCGCTGACGAGCTTGTACAGTTTCTCGCGCAGGTCGGCATCGGCGGGCGAGGTCTTTCCGGCGAAGAGGGTTTCTATCTTGCGCTGGGTGTTGCATTCGGGGCGCAGGGCATAAAGGTCGTCGGGAAGCCGCTTCAGGAAGGTGCGCCGCACTTCGTGTGCACGGTCGCCGAAGAGTTGGTCGAGCCATACGTCGCTGATGTACGGGCGCGTCATACGTTCCTTGTCCAGGTCGAGCCCGAAACTTTGTATCTCTTCTTTGGTCATCGGGAGCGAGGGGACGAACTGCCCTAACAGTCCGTGGACGGAGTGGAAAGGAATCTCCCAGATGCGGAAGAAGCCCAGGATGTGGTCGATGCGGTAGGCGGTGAAGTATTCTGCCATCTTGCGGAAGCGGCGTTGCCACCAGCGGTAGTGGTCTTTCTCCATCACCTGCCAGTTGTAGGTGGGCATTCCCCAGTTCTGTCCGTCGAGCGAGAAGGCATCGGGAGGTGCTCCTGCCTGCCCGTTCATATTGAAGTAATAAGGTTCTACCCAGGCTTCCACGCTGTTGCGGCTGATGCCGATGGGGATGTCACCCTTTACGATGACTCCCCGGCTGCGTCCGTACGTGCAGGCGTCAAGCAGTTGCACGTGGAGCTGGTATTGCAGGAAGTAATAGAACAGGATATCCTGGTGGTACGGGCTTTCGGGAGCTGCCAGCCGGCGTATGTTCTCTTCCCGATAGACGCTGTTTTTCCCCCACTGGCGGAAATCGGCTGTGCCGTTTTGGTCGCGCAGGACACTGAAGGCGGCGTAGGGCAACAGCCATTTTTCGTTCTTCTGCACGAAGGCTTGGAATCCGGCGTCTTCCGGCAGGTGTTCCTGTTCTTGCAGGAAGACTTCGTGGAGGTATTTCCGTTTCACTTGGTTCACTCTTTCGTAATCCACTTGCGACAAGCCGTTCAGGGTGATGCGCTGGCGTTCGAAAGTCTTCATCGCTTCTTCATCATTCAGCGGCGGAAGCTGGCGGAGGTCGATGTACATCGGGTGGAAAGCATAGATGGAAATGCTGTTGTAGGGATACGAGTCCATCCACGTGCCGGTCATCGTGGTATCGTTGATGGGAAGTATCTGCACGGCGCGTTGTCCGGTCTCGGCCGCCCACGTGATGAACTGCTTCAGGTCGCCGAAGTCGCCTACGCCGCAACTTCCTTCCGAGCGGAGCGAGAATACCGGGATGGCTGTTCCGGCTATCCGGTAGGGAGGACGTTTGAAGAAGACTTCCGTCTCGGCAGGCAGATAGGTTTCTCCGCGCTGGAGCGGACGTATCTGGAACAGGCGGTTAGGGCGTGTCTCCCATTCTTCCACGGCGCCGGTCTTTTCGTTGATGGCGACGAACTTGTATTCGAAAGGAGATTTCAGGGTCGACGCGTCCAGCGTAAGCTGCCACACGTTGGGCTGTACTTCGCGCATCCGGATGGGCCGGCAATATTCCCAATTGCCCAAGGCACTGCAACTTCCGATAATGCCCAGCTCTTGTCCTTGCGGATGCAGCCCGGGACAGAGGGCACGAAACGTGATGCAGCTTCCTACGTTGTTGCTCAACAGGTTGGGAGATACCGTCGCGTGGATGTCATTGAAGGCGGAGCTGTAACGGTAGTTCTCGGCGGGAAGGTCGCGCCAGCAGTCCTCGATGAGGTATTGGTGCTGCTGGGCATTGCCTTGGTAGACGGCGTGCGGGATGGCTCCCAGCTCTTTGCGGATGCATACATCGTCGCGGAAAATACCGTAACGGTAAAGGATGGCGTGTCCGGTTTCGGCGGGCGAGTAGTCGCAACTGCCTTTCCATTCGCTTCCGTCGCGGGTGGAAAGAGAAAGGGGATGCGCTTCGTCTTCTTCGAAGATAACGCGGACATCTTCTCCCCAAACGGTGTGGTATTGGATACGGAATGTGAGTTTCATCTTATTCAGCTTGTTGGTTCGTGCTTCAAATATAGGGAATAATGCGGGAATGTGCAAATAAAAAAAGCCCCGGTTACATGGGATTGTAACCGAGGCTTCCCCTGATGTAAGATGCGGGGCTGGACTTTAAATAATTAAATTGAAGTTATGAATAAAAACACGTTATGCGTCAATGTTCGCATACGTAGCGTGTTTCTCGATAAACTCGCGGCGCGGAGCCACATCGTCGCCCATCAGCATGGAGAAGATGTAATCGGCGTCTGCCGCGTTCTCGATGCTGACTTGCTTCAGGATGCGCGTTTCCGGATTCATGGTCGTTTCCCACAATTGTTCCGGATTCATCTCACCCAAACCTTTGTAACGCTGGGTATGGATTCCGTTCTCCGTACCGTCGCCGTATTTCTGCATGAATGCCTGGCGCTCTTCGTCGGTGTAGCAATATTCGCTCACTTTGCCTTTGGTGCATTTGTACAAAGGCGGGTTGGCGATATACAGGTGTCCGCCCTGAATGACTTCGGGCATATAGCGGTAGAACAAGGTCATAATCAGGGTGTCGATGTGCGAACCGTCGACATCGGCATCGGTCATGATGATTACCTTGTTGTAACGTAATTTCTCGATGTTGGCTTTCTTGCTGTCTTCCGAGTCGTCCACACCGAAGCGCACGCCCAGTGCCTGGATGATGTTGTTCACTTCGTCGCTTTCGAAAGCCTTGTGCCACATGGCTTTCTCCACATTCAGGATTTTACCTCTCAGCGGAAGGATAGCCTGGAACTGGCGGCTTCGTCCTTGCTTGGCTGAACCGCCTGCCGAATCACCCTCGACAAGGAACAGTTCGCATTCTTCCGGCGTGCGGCTGGAGCAGTCTGCCAGTTTGCCCGGAAGTCCGCCTCCGCCCATTGGGCTTTTGCGTTGCACCGATTCACGTGCCTTGCGTGCGGCAACACGTGCCGTAGCTGCCAGTACGACCTTGTCGACAATGAGTTTGGCTTCTTTCGGGTGTTCTTCCAGATAGTTGGTCAGTGCTTCGCCTACAGCCTGGTTGACGGCACCGCTCACTTCGTTGTTGCCCAGTTTGGTCTTGGTCTGTCCTTCGAATTGCGGCTCAGCCACCTTGACCGAGATAACGGCAATCAGGCCTTCGCGGAAGTCTTCGCCCGAGATTTCCACCTTGGCTTTCTCCAGCGCCTTGCTTTCTTCGGCATATTTCTTCAATACGCGGGTCAGCGCCATTCGGAAGCCCGCCTCGTGTGTACCGCCTTCGATGGTGTTGATGTTGTTCACATACGAATGGAGGTTTTCGCGGAAGCCCGTGTTATACATGATGGCGCATTCGATGGGTACGCCCTGCTTTTCGGTGTTCAGGTAGATGACGTCGTCGATAAGCGGGGTGTTGTTCGAGTTAAGGAAGCGCACGAATTCCTTCACGCCTTCTTCCGAGTGGAACACTTCCTGCTTGTACGAGCCGTCCTCTTCCTTCTCGCGCTTGTCGGTCAGCGTGATGGTGATGCCCTTGTTCAGGTATGCCAGTTCGCGCATACGTGCCTGCAGGATATTGTACTTATATTCTGTGGTGGTGAATATGGTCTTGTCGGGCCAGAAAGTCTGGCGGGTTCCGGTGATGTCGGTCGTACCTATTTCCTTTACGGGATACAGCGGTTTGCCGCATGCATATTCTTGTTGGTAAATCTTTCCGTTGCGGAATACGTTGGTGGTCATGTGGGTAGACAAGGCGTTCACACACGATACGCCCACACCGTGCAGACCGCCGGACACCTTATACGAGCCTTTATCGAATTTACCTCCGGCATGAAGGACGGTCATAACCACTTCCAGTGCCGATTTCTTTTCTTTCTGGTGGAAATCGACCGGAATACCACGGCCGTTGTCTTGTACGGTGATGGAGTTGTCTTCGTTGATGGTTACTTCTATGTGGGTGCAATAACCGGCGAGCGCTTCGTCGATGGAGTTGTCCACGACTTCATACACCAGGTGGTGCAAGCCTTTTTCACTGATGTCGCCGATATACATGGCGGGACGTTTACGTACGGCTTCCAGCCCTTCCAATACCTGGATGCTGCTTGCCGAATACGAGTTTCCGCTGTTTGGGGTCAGTTCTTCACTCATGTTTTTTCAATCTACTTTTTAAAACGGTCAAAGATACGAATTTTTCACGATATGGCGAGCCTTTGCCTCTCTAAAAATGCTGAAAAATCGAGGGGATGGATGCCCTGGATTTATATTTCGGGATTCGCTACGTCCCGTTATAAACGACAAAAGGCTGAATCTGTCCGATCCAACCTTGCTATCTTTTTCGTGAGACTGATGCTTACGCCATTTTAGCGATGTGAGCAGCCAATTTAGACTTCAAGTTAGCAGCTTTGTTCTTATGGATAATGTTGCGTTTAGCCAGTTTATCCAAAATCTTCTGTACTTTAGGATACATTGCTACTGCTTCAGCTTTGTCAGTAGTCATACGAAGTTTCTTCACTGCGGTGCGCATGGTTTTTGCGTAATATCTGTTGTGAAGTCTTCTACTTTCGCTTTGTCTGATTCTTTTAATAGATGATTTGTGATTTGCCATCTCGACTAATCTTTAAATATTGTTCGTGATTCTGTTTATTATGTAGCCCGTGGGAGAATCGAACTCCCCTTTCAAGAATGAAAATCTTGCGTCCTAACCGATAGACGAACGGGCCCTCCTTCTGATGCTTGCGAGGAGCATGTCTCTCGTTTGCGGATGCAAAGGTAGGAAGTTTTTTGATACCTGCAAAACTTTCGGCGAAAAAAATGCACATTTTCCTGAAAAGGTGTACCTTTGTATGAGGAGATTAAGGCTTATGTTGCAGAAATATCAAGGAATCGTATTGCATACGTTGAAATACAACGACCGTTCGAACATCGCGCATATCTATACGGCGGAGGGGGGAAGGATGTCTTTCCTCGTCCCGGCACAACGCTCGCGCAAGTCGATGGTGAGGCAGGTCTTGTTCCAGCCCTTGTCGCTGGTGGAGTTTGAAGCCGAGGTGCGTCCGCGCTCGGGGCTGCATCCTATCCGTGAGGCGAAAGCCCGGCAGGTCTTCCAGTCCTTGCCTTACGACCCTTATAAGTCTGCCATCGCCCTGTTCCTTGCCGAGTTCCTTTACCGGGCATTGAAGGAAGAGGGGGTCAATGAGCCTTTGTTTGCCTACCTCGTCCATTCGGTACAGTGGTTGGACGCGTGCGAAAAGAGTTTTGCCAATTTCCACCTCGTCTTTCTGATGCGTCTTTCCCGTTTCCTGGGGCTCTATCCCAATATGGACGATTATGTAGAGGGGTGTTGTTTCGACCTGCTGAACGCCTGTTTCGTGCCCGAACCGCCTTCGCACGGCATGTTTGTCTTTCCCGATGAGGCTTCGCGCATCCGCCTGCTGATGCGCATGAACTACGATACGATGCATCTGTTCGGGATGAACCGCATGGAACTGAACCGGTGTCTGGATATCATCAGCGAGTATTACCGCCTGCATCTGCCCGATTTTCCCGAGATGAAGTCGCTCCGTGTATTGCAGGAATTGTTCTGAGTCTGTTGGCTGTTATCGGAGGGGAAGCGGAGTGGGTATGGCGTGTTTCTTATCCTTCGTGATAAAGCCGGACGGCTTCTTTCCCCAAAGAAGATAGCTGTATTGTGTCATGCAATAGCATGATAGGAATGAGTCAGCCAGTTGCTTTGCCCATCCTGATAGAGTATGACCGGGGTTTTAGTTTGTCATGACTCCAGTCCTTGCTACTTGGGACTGCAGTCCTGGCTAATCTTGATTTTGCGAGGACTGACATGCGTCTGCCCACGCGGTTAGAAGCATGGGCAGACGTATACTGTTTTATGAATAATCGGAGGAGTTTAAACGGGTTTTAGTTTGCAGCCAGCCGAAGGACGAATCCGCCTCGGGGATGACAATTGATATGAACTTCCTTGTTGGGACGGAAGTGCTCTTCAATGCGGAATGTCTGGTCATCTTTCCCGTCGGTAATGAGCAGGCCGGTCGGTTGGGCGGACAGGGAAAGCGGGCTCAGCGAGAAGCTGAGGCGGGCAGGAGAGTCTGTCCCGTTGATGCCGGCGATGTACCAGACGTTTCCTTTCCGGCGTGCCAGTACGACGTGATTTCCCGGATATCCTGCCAGCAGACGTGTGTCGTCCCATGTAGTAGGAAGTTCCGACAAGAGCTTTTTTACTTCTGCGGGCAGACTTGCATACGTCTCCGGGCGGTCGGGCATGTGCTGGATGCCCGATTCGAAGAGAACCGGAAGCGCCAGTTCGTGCGTGTAACTGGTGATGTGCGGATGTTGCGAGTTGGAGAAGGTGCCGGGGGTATAGTCCATCGATCCGATGATGTTGCGGGTAAAGGGCAGCGTGGCGTTGTGTTGAGCAGCTCGTGGCGTAAGCCGTTCGTTATTGTTATACCATTCGGCACCATAGACCGCTTCCTGAGTAATCAGGTGCGGATAGGTGCGTTGCCACCCCCAGGGCAGAGTGCCTCCGTGCAGGTTGACGAGTAAGTGATAATCGGCGGCATCTTCCAGAATGTCATAATAATAGTTGATGATGTGAAGGCTGTCGGTAAAGAAGAAGTCCACTTTAATGCCGCTCACTCCTTGTTGTTGCAACCATTCGAATTCCTTTCGCCGGTCTTCCGCCTTGTTTATCTTGTAATGCGGACCGGGTGCTCCGTTGCCTGTCCAGTTGGTGTCGGAGTTATACCACAATAAAGGTCGGATGTTCTTCGCGTGGGCATAGTCCAATACGTCTTGGATGTTTCCTCCTGTCATCTGGTCCCACTCGGCATCTACCAATGTATAGGGCCAATGCATCGTCGCTGCCAAGTCGATGTATTGTTTCAGCAGGTTGCAGTCGCGCGAGCCGTGATTGTGTGCCCAATAAATCCAGGAGGCTATGCCGGGTTTTATCCAAGAGGTATCTTCCAGCCGGCAAGGGGTGGCTACATCGGTGACCAGTGTCGATTCGGTGACATCCGCCAGCGAGCCTATAATTTGTACATGCCATGCCGAGTTCCATTCCTCCGATACGGGCAATTCTTTTTCCACCATTTTTACCCGGTAGCGTTCCGTACCCTCATTAATCAGGTAGGTACCGCAATGAGTGCGTTGCAAATCCGATTCGGTCACCAAGGCAAATACGCCTCCTTGTGGTTCCATCAAGGCAGGATATCCCCATTCGCTAGGCGTATCGCCGTTGGTAGCGAACGGGTAAAAGCCTTCGTTGTCAACCGAACGGGGACGCATCCAGCGGGGCTTGCCCGCAGCCAAATCAAAAGAAGTGCATTCGGCGGTCAGTTTTTCACCCTTTGCGTCAGCTTCCAGCCGGTAGCGGAAAGCGACTCCGTCATCGTAAGCACGCACGATGAGGGTGAGGCATTGTCCTTGTTCGTTTTCCAGAGTGTATGTCCGCTCGTTGGCATGATTGACGCAATGCGAGCGTTTCCCTGTAAGCATCCGGTAATCGTCGGTATGAGGTGTCGCTTCCGATACCGAGCGCAGGCGCAGTCCGGTAGCCAAGTCTTGCCGGTTGGTCTTTAGTCCTAATCCGATACGTTCGAATACATATTGTCCGTTGTATCGGACCGAAAGGAAAGCCATATCACGATGGTTGTCGTCCGCACAATGGACGGTTACACGGATTTGTCCGTTCGGCGAACGGGTTTCGGTAGCTTGTAAAGAGCATACAGCTACCAATAAGGTCAGGATTGAAAAGAGGTATTTTCTCATATACAAATCATTTTTAAGTAAGCAAACAGGTGTTAATGTGTTGCACGTTTGTGCAAAGATATTGTTTTTAGCGATATAAATGGATAGATGAGAAATTTAATCGCCTGTTTCTTTGGGTTGTATAACGTAAAGAAACAGGCGATGTGTGAGCGACTTTATGTGTCAAAGCGATTATTGGAGGTTGATGGTATAAGTCTTAATCATGCCGTTATAATCGAATTTCACAACTGCTTTGCTGTCTTTGCCTTCAGGTTGGGCGATTTCTATTTTTACGTTCGGGTTGTCCGATGAGGCGGTGAATGCCGGAACCGTGTTTGTATTGGCAGGAAGCGTATAAGTCGCTTCATATTGATCGTATCCCGTATAACCGTTGGCGTTGGTCGAACGGACAGGTAGGGCAGGAAGTTCTACCTCCTGACCGTCTGCCTGAATGCTGACCGTCGGTACAACCGGGTAAACTAAACTCTTTTCGTCTGCGCTGAATCCCAGTCCGCGAAGGATGCACAAGCATCCGTCGGCATCGCCTTCCGCAACCAAATAGAGAGCGTGCTTCTTGTCTAACGCCTTGACTGCATCGGTCACATCAATGGTGTATTTAGTTATTTCATTGGTGGTAGTCCCGGCAGGTATGGTGATTTCGCCAATCTTCTTGCCTTTCCATACTTCGTTGTTCCAAGGTCCGTCCAGCCAGACATTGATTTTGAATGCGGTTTCTGCCTGTGCGGTCAGGAAGAGGTTGAAATAGGTTTTGTCGTATGCCTTGCTGCCTGCAAAAGGTTTCAGTCCTTTTTGTGCTTGCTCCAGCCCGCCGAATCCGAAATACTTGAATCCTACGATGTCGCCCTTGTTCATGTTAACCGGCATGTTGTTGTCCCAAATGTCCCATGCGTCTTGCATTGCCTGACCGTTTGAGAGGTAGCAGGCATAACCGGCAGAATAATACTTATACGGGTCCATACCGAAAATCTGGAATCCTTCTGAGGTGACTTCGGCACCGGTGTATGTATCGCCGTTGGTCGCTTGGGCTTGCCAGATGCTGTCGGGCGCGTATGGGTCATATCCATGAATGGTTACTTTGCCTCCTTCCGCAACGGGCTTTTCGTCCCATTGGATGGTAACGGGAGCTACCATGGCTTGGCGTGCAAATCCGAATCCGCGCGGAGGACGGTGATAGAATACATACCATTGACCGTTGACCTCCTGCAAACTGCCGTGGGTATTGTGTCCTGCATTGGTGGTCTGTAGTTTGCTCCCGTCTTCATTCAGCACTACGCCACGTGAGTCGACCAGTACGCCACCGCTACGCCACGGTCCTAACGGTGTGTCTCCGTATGCGTAACGCAGGGTGGAATTGGTGCTTCCCAAGCCATAATCGGGTCCCGAATAGCCGGAGAAAATCATGACATACTTGTTGCCTACTTGACGGATGGACGAGGCTTCGAAGAAGTTGAAGTCTTCGGGTTTCTGTCCGTCATAGAGAGCCGGATATTTTGTTCCTTTCGGGTCACGTATCTCGCCGTAGCGCAAGCTGGCGGGGATAAAATAAGGAATGATTTCTGTACCTGGTCGGGTAGAATACATGGTTTTCGGGTCCAGTTGGGTTGCAGAAGAGCGTTGGAATCCCCAGAAGCCGTAAGCACGGAAGCCTGTTTCGTAATCAGGGTCATTCGGGTCGGTAACCGGTTCGACAAAAACAGAGGGGTCGAAACCAAAGATGCTTCCCGGCAATGTGCGGGTACCGTCTTCGGTCAGGTTGACAGGTGTAAAGGGACCGTCGGGACGAGTACCTTTGCATACCATGGCTTCACGGTTTGCTCCACGGCTATGCGGATACAGGTAATAGACTTTGCTGCCGTCTTTCTGTGGTATTTCTACCAGGTCTGGAGCATACATGACATCCCATTGGTTTTCTATTGGGTAAGTGAATATCACTCCTTCGTCGCGCCAGTCGGTCAGGTCATCCACCGGAGCTGACCACATCCGGATATCTGCACCGCAATAGCTGTCGAAACGTGTGTCGTGCGAACCGACAATGTACACGCGGTACTTGCCCGGATTATCAGGGTCTTCGAATACACGAGGTTCTCCGTCGGGTAAGTGTTCCCAAAGCGGGAGATAAGGATTGCCCGTACCTATTAATTGTAAATCGGGCGTTGTTTGGGTTTGTTGGTTTTGACAAGCCGTGTTGAGGCTTAAGCCGAATGCCAATGCAAAAGCGGCTTTCATAGGATAAGAATACTTCATGATGTTTTATTGTATGATATGTTTTATGGATTGCGTTAACTTCGGTTTCGTAAAAACAAGCACAGAGAGCCTGAAGATAAAACCGGTGCTCTTCTGTGCTTGTCGATGTCATTTATATACCATTGAACAGTAAGCTTATTCTTGCTTCAGTCCGTTCACTACCCCTTCATATAGCAGGTTGCGGTCCCAGCCGGAAGTCCACGGGCAGAGTTTATTGCCGGATGAAGATTCGTTCAATCCTGAGAGTGAAATGCCGTATTGGTTAGACACACCGATGATACGGCGATATTCCTGCATGATAAGCGACAGGTATTTGCCGGCATTGATGCGGTCGTCGGTCGATACCTGACCTGCCTGGACAAGGCTGCCGTCGGCGTTTTCTACGCAAATACTTAAATCGGAAATGCGTACCGGCTTGCCGGTCTGTTGCAGGCGGGTGAAGAGGGCAGTAATTTCATCTTTGTTAGCAGCCTGAACAACGGCGTCTTTCGAGTAGACAGCATGGAGCAGGATATTGTAACCGTCGATAACCGTTTCTCCGTCTTCTTCATACGAGTCAACCAGGGTTGCCAGTTGGTCGGCTTTTGATGCCATGTCGTCGGCTTGTTCGAAGGTATTGCTGACGAAGAGCTGTACCGGTGCTTGTGCCGTATCGCGTGCCAACTCTACAGCCAGACGGGCAAAACCGGCATCGCCTCCCAAATATTCGCCGAAATTGAACGTATTGGCATCTTGATTCTGGCTGAGCGGTTCGCCGATGATGTTCCACATCGTAACGGCTTCACCTCCGGCACTCATCATGCCGCCAATCCATGCGTTCATGTCAGCGGTCAGGATAGCCGCTTTTTCTTCATCGGTCTTTTCGACAATGGTATCATCCATCTTCCAGTACAGGGTGATGTTATCGATGTAAGCGTGCCATTCGGAAGAGCCGGAACCGATAGCCAGCGTAATTTCGGTCAAGTTTTCCATGCCTTCAGGTATAGGCATACCCCCTTCACCGAAAGGAATGTAAATCAGTCCGCGTCCCCAGGCATTGTCGGGGCAGCCAAACGCAGCAGGACCTGTGCCGCAGTTATAGGATACACCGTTGACAACAACCTGTACGCCGCCTCCGTATTTACCTTTACCGTCGATGAGGTACATATCCACCGCAATGCCGGTATAGTCTTTCAGCGTTCTGCCCGGCTGTAACTGGACAGTAAACTGCGGGAATGAATAACTGGCAAGACTGCTGGCCGTTCCTACATGAAGTACTTTTCCGCTTTCGCCCGTCGGGTCGTTTTCCACTACAGATGAACTGTTGCCCGTCATTGGGTAAGTTTTTCCCAGCTCATCGCTTTCAAAGTCGATGATGGTAGTTCCTGTGCCTGCCACTTCGTAGTTCATGATGATGTTGTCCAGGTAATATTGTGCGCCGCTCGATTCCGAACCGATTTGCAGTTCGAATTCGGTCAATTCAGCCAGACTGGCAGGGAGCATGAAGCCGGGTGCCGTGGCATTGTTCATCTTGATAACGGCTCCACGGTTCCATTGATTCGGTTTACAGCCGAGACCTTCCGCGTTGACTCCTACACCAAATTTCTGTCCGTTAATAAGCACTTGCATGCCCGAACCCCACAGACCGTCCTGATTGACGATGCGCATATCCAGTTCGATGCTGACGTAGTCGCCCAACTTGCGTCCCTCAGGTAATTTGACATTGAATTTAGGGAAGGAGTAAGCTGCCTTTTGCTCGTCGGTGCCTACGTGGAGCACTTTTTTATTAGCATCGTCTGGGTCCGTTTCAACAATAGCCGTACTGCCGTTACTCATTTCATAGGCAGTGCCTAATTCATCCGACTCGAAGTTGAAAAGGACAGTGCGTCCTTTTTCCGGTTCGTAAGGGATGATGGTAGGTTCGAATTGCTCGGCATAGTAAGCCGCACGTTGTCCTTGATAGGAAGCGAGTGTTCCGCCATACAGGGTGACGCCTGCTGTTTGGGCAGCGTTCGCTATGGTGGTCATACCGCTGAAATCGTATACGCCTTGGTCGTCTGCTGATGTGGCAGGCATGTAGGTGCTGCCTATGTCCAGTCCGTCGAAATTGGTCAGCAGGGTACTGTAAGCTATTTCGTGTGCGGTAAAGTCGGTCGGAGCCATATTGGCAGCCAGCCGGAACGGTTCGTTCTCGGTACGGCTGATGTAAGACTTCAGCACATCGAAGGTTGCCAGGTATTCGCTGCCTGCTACCTCCTCGGGCTTTTCTACCTGAAGGTTGCATACGTATTCGTCTACGCAGGAAGTGGATAAGACTGCCAGCATAGCGAAACCTGTTAGCATAGTATGTATGTGTTTCATGTTCTTTCTGTTTAAATGTTATACCATTTTATCTTCTTTCTACCTCGAATGTCTTGCCGCCTTGTACGCCACGAGTGCGGAGCACTAAGGTATCGGTGGTAGCGTATTGCATGTTCAGGTTCTCGAAATTTACCCGGTAATCCAGGTAGAGCGCGTCGCGGTCTTTGCCTCCCAGGCTGTTTTTCTCTCCGTCTTTCACAAACTTGCCGTTTCCTGTCACTGTGATGCCGTCGGTCATGCTGCTCAGGGTGCAGCTACCGTCGTCTGCAAAGCGCAGGTTGACATTGTAGTTGACCAGATTGCCTGCCTGGTCATGTGCAGAGAGTGCCAAGATGCTTCCAGTAAGATTTTGAGTCGTCATGTAAACCACTTCATCGTCTTCGATGTACTGTTCGCCTCGATAGGTAGAAGTTGTCGTGCCGTTAGCTGTAATTTGGTCCATGCCGCGGCGCAAGTATTCGCCGTGCCATTCGTTGACGTACTTGATTGCGTAGAGCACATAGTTTTTCGGTTGCGTGGTCCAGTCTCCGGTATTGGTCAATGTCGGGTTTTCTACGGCGGCAGTCCCCTGCAGGATGGAGTCGGCTCCCTCTACATGGAGCATGCGTAAGGGAATGGCATAGTAGTTGCCTGTTGTCTTCTCGTCAGCAAAAAAAGCATCAGTCAGTTGCACTTCTACACCTCCGCTGACCTGGCCTTCCGGAATGTTGATTTGATTGGAAGCCAATGTATAATAATTGCTGGGCATGGGAGTAACCGGCGTATCGGTACCCTGAAAGTAGAGCCGGTCGCACAGCGATTCGTCTACTTCGACATCGATAGTTACATTCCGGCGATTGGTATATCCTCCTCCCCACGCAGCTTTGATAGATACTTTGTGCTCGTTGTCCATGGAGTTGTCCACGAATTCGTCTTCTCCCAGTTCCAAGGTACGTTCGGCAAACTGATTGGCGAAATACACCGTACTGTAGTCGAAATCGGCAAATTCATTCGTTCCGCTTTCGCAAGAAGCCATGGCACCCAAGAACAACGAAGCCATTCCTATATATAATAGATTCTTTTTCATGTCAGTCATCTTTCTTTTTTAATCATTAGGGTTATTGTCAATTATTCCCATCCTTTGTTTTGTTCCAAATTACTGTACTTCAAGATTTCAGAGTTGGGAATAGGGTTGAAATACATATAGTCTTTATATGAGCGTTCTTCTACCAGAAAACGTTCATAGGTGTCTCCGTTTGGACGTAATCCGTAAACCGGTTCGTTCAGATTCAATTCCCAGCGGCGTACGTCCCAAAAACGTACACTCTCGAAGCAAAGTTCCAGACGGCGTTCGTTACGAATCAGTTCGCGCATTTGGTTCTGGCTGCCGGCACATGTTTCCAGATACGGATCGTCATCGCCGCCTACACCTGCACGTTGACGGATGGCTTTAATTACATCGTAAGCCGAATAGCCGTGGCTGCCTGTACCTTTAGGTCCCCAGGCTTCGTTGGCGGCTTCTGCATAGTCTAAAAACATTTCCGTATAGCGGATGCGCGGTGTATAGTGGGTTTGCGTATTGCTGGCAGCTGGGTCGCAGCTTACGTCCCAGCGCAGACGTTTCTTCATGTAGTAACCGGTACGGGTAGAACGGTTTTCGGTTACATCGATAGCGTCTGTCCCACTTGCGGTATTGATGGTTATGCCTTTTTCACTGATAGTGCTTCCGTTATGAAGTATGTATTTGTCTAAGCGCGGGTCACGGTTGGCATACGGGTTATTGGCATCGTAGCCGCTGTGTTGTGTGTCGCTGATGGGATAACCGTTAGCCATTGGGAAGGCATCTACCAGGTTTTGCGAAGGATTCATCCGTCCGGTGCCATACAGGCTCGGTGGGAATTGTTCGCTTTCCCATGTATTGTTGGCACTTCCCACATTGTCTCTCCATAAGATTTCGTTCGGGTTTATTCCGTCGCTGATGGTGTTGGTGATAGCCGGCGAGTAATATTCACCTCCGTCAGATGCCATACCGCTGATGCCGCCTTTGTAGTCAATCAGCTCGGCTGCCGCATCTGCAGCGTCTTGCCAAGTCGTAGCGTTGGTTGCATCTTGATAAAGCGGACTGGCTGCCATCAAGGCTAAACGGGCACGGAAAGCGCGAGCTACCAAGCCGTTGAACAAACCGCGTGCCTTGCTTCCCATGACGTTGTTGAATTTGCTGACGTCGGTTGTCAGGTCTTGGAATCTTTCCGGCACTGCACTTTCATCGTTGTATTCCAGCGGGAGCAATTCTTCTGCCCGCTGTAGGTCGCTGTTGATTTGGTCTACACATTCTTGAAACGATGCGCGAGGTAAATTGAAGTCGGCATCGGCAGGCATGTATTCCAGTATCAGAGGCACTCCTAATAGTTCACCATTGGTGCCGAACCCTGCATGGGTACGCATCAGATAGTAGTAGAACATGCCTCGAAGCCCGTAAGCTTCGCCTTCCAGACGGTGGGCGAAGAGGGCGTTTTGTTCTTCATCGGTAGACCAGGTCACGTTTTCGGCATGTAGCAGGTACAGATGAATGTACTGGATGGCGTTATAGGAGTTGGTCCATTGGTTCAACGGATTGTATGAAGTATTGGTCCAGGCTCCCGTTGCCATTTGCAGGAACGTGTTGGTAGGTTCATTGGTTACGGCATCGTCTGTAGCATATTCGCTATTGTCGTAGTATCCTGGTATCTGGCTGTATACCGTATGCAGGATTCCGCGCATATACTCTTGGTCTCCGTACATTTGCTCTACCTCTTGGTGATTTTCAATAGCCGGTTCGAACAAGTCATCGCAGGCAGACAGCGTCAGGGCACTTGCTATGAATAATATCAGTTTCTTTTTCATGATTTGTTTATTTAGTTTATTAGTTGTAAGTTTTTAAGTTTGTCGGTTTCTAGTTTTTTAGTTTCCCGGTTTTTCAGTTATTTCAAGAGTAATTCATGAACTTAAAAACTCAAAAACTTAAGGACTCAATAACTCAAAAACTCAAAAGACTTAGAACGAAGCTTTAAAGCCGATATAATAAGCGCGGCAGTTGGGGAAGCCTGTACTCAGCTCCATGTGTTTCCGTTCTTTGGAGATGGTCAGCAGGCTGGTTCCGCCACAATATACGCTCAATCCTTTGACGAACCCTATTTTGCTGAACGGATTTTCGGGAAAATCGTATGTCAGCTGCACTTGGTTCAGGTTGAAATAATTGCGCTTGTACATCCAGAAGGTCGAGTTCTGGTAGTTATTCGTACCGTCGCCTGTGGTCAGACGCGGATAAGTAGCCACATCTTTTGTTTCTTCGGTCCAACGTCCCCATACCACTTCCGAGAACTTGCTTGTTCCGCGGTTCCAATAGTAAGAGCTGCTTTTCATGTCTACCGACCCGGTCTGTCCCGAACCCATGGCAAAGAGTGTGAGGTTCTTGTATTTCAGTGTCAGGTTCAGTCCGAACGAGAAGGGAGCGGCTGCCCAACCGTTTTTGCCCAGTTCCACTTGGTCTTTGCTGTCGATGACATTATCGCCGTTGATGTCTTTGTATTTCAAGTCACCGGGACGTACAGTACCGAATGTCTGGTCTGCATGGTTATCGATGTCTGCTTGGTCGTTGAAGAAGCCTTCGCAGATGTAGCCGTAGTACACGTCCAAAGGTCTGCCTGCACGGTACTGGTAGCTTTCGTCATACACTTCGTCTCGAACCATGGCGGTAGAGGTAAATACCATGCCGTTGAATCCCAATCCCACTTCGAAGTCGCCGAACTTCTTATTGGCTTGTACCGAAAAGTCAAAGCCGCTGCGCCGGTCTTCGTTATAGTTAATCCATGGCAGGAAGTTGTTGCCTGTCCCTACGTTGTACCACGACGGATAGATGGTGGATGTACCTTGCGTCAGCAATCCTTTGGTATCGTTGCGGAAATAGTTGGCATTGATGCGCAACAGCTTGTTGAATAAGGTGGCATCCAGTCCAACACGGAATTCCTGACGGGTAATGAAGTCCAGGTCCGGATTGCTACCACGTATGGAAGTCGGAACCCAACCGCCTGCTGCTCCATCGTGCCATTGTACCCAGTGTCCTCCTCCGGTATCGGAACTTTTGGTGAAGGTGCCTTGATACATGTAGTAGCTTTCGATGTCCAGGTCCTGGTGCAGGTTGGCATACGAAGCGGTAATCATCAAATCGTCAATCCAGTCCGCATGGTCGGCTATGAAGTTCTCTTTGCTTAATCTCCAGCCCAAAGTGACGGATGGTGAAAAAGCGTTGCGGTTGCCTTCCGGCAGTTTGGCTGAATGGACAACCGAGCCGCTGAAGTCTACGTAATATTTGTGGTCGTAGTTGTAGGCGGCACGCAAGCCTAAATTGACGTTGCTGGTACGGTGATAGTCGCTGCTTTCGTGGTTTTCGTCGGCAGAACTTTGTGTCTGGTATCCCCAGCCCAGCAGGGTAGCCGATACGTTGTGATACTTGGCAAAGGTATTGTTGTAGTCAAACTGTGCACTAAATTGCATGGTTTGGTCATACGTTGACTTGCCTACGTATTCGGTCGGATCTTTTTTGTCGATGTTGTGCTGTTGCAGCGCGATAATCATGTCCTTGCCGTTTACATTTGCCCAAGTCGGTTCATATACGGCATAGGTCGCTTTGTAAGCTTCCGAATAATAAGAAGTATAGTCCACGCTGTAGGCCGTTTTGAATGACAAACCTTTCAGGATAGAGCTTAAATCGGCTTGCAGGGCTACATCGAACATAAACATACGGGCTTTTTCTTTCACATAACCGGCTGCCAGCAAGTCGGCAAAGGGATTGGTCTGGTCGGTAGATGTACCGCCCAACAGGTATTTGCCGTCAATCAAGTGGTCACTGTTGTTGATATAGCTTTGGATACTTTCCGAGTTGGGGTCCATCATATCGATAGGAAGCAGCGGAGAGAACCAGTTGGGGCGCAAGGTGCCGGCTGTGCTCCAGAAACTGTCGGCATCCGTTCCTCGTCCTCTGTACTGATTGGTATAGACAACCGCCGCGTTGGTAGTGGCTTTCAGCCATGAAGCCAGTTGCATATCCACGTTACCACGGACATTGAAGCGCAGGTCGTTGTTATTCTTTGCTTCGCCGTATTTCACCAGGTCGTTGTTATAGTCGATGCCGAAGTTCAGGTAATACTGCGTACGTTCGTTACCGCCCGACACTTCTCCTGTCACGTCTACATTATTATATACTTTCCGGATATAGTCCGAGCTGTAGAAGTCGATATCCGGATACCGGTAGGGATTGGTGCCCATGGCGGTATGATAGATGGTAGAGGCATCGTAGCGTTCGGCGATACCGTCGTTGCGGCAGGCTTCGTTATAAAGCGTCATGTAGCAGTCTGCATCCAGGTATTTAGGTAATGACTTGGGCACATAGATGTCGGTATTGGCACGCACGTCAATGCGCATCGGTCCTTCTTTTCCGCGTTTGGTTGTAATCAGAATTACGCCTTTCGAGGCACGGCTTCCGTAAAGCACTACGGCTGCGGCATCTTTCATGACCGAAATGCTTTCTATTTCCGAGGCACGGACATTAGAGGCGTCGCGAGGTACACCGTCTACCAGAACCAAGGCTCCCTGTCCCCAGATGTTGCCGGTGTAACCGCCAATGTAGCTGTCCAGTCCAATCAGACTGTTCGAACTGTTCGCTTTTTTCAGCAATTCGGATGTATTGAACGTGGAGACAGCCTGTATCAGGTCTTCCCGTTCTCTGGTTCCGAAAGCTACGTTTACCAGGCTGTCCGTTGTTTCTTCTTGTGCCTGCAGTCCCGTCCAAGGGAAAAGGGCAAGTGCTGAAACCGCATAGCCTATATATAGATACTTTCTTTTCATTGTCTGTTTCTTTTAGTTTATTAGTTTATCAGTTTTTAAGTTTGTCAGTTTATTGGTTTTTAAGTTTGTTGGTTTGTGAGTTCTTGAACACAGAGACACAAAGACACAGAGAGAATTAATAATTAAAAATTAATAGTTAATAACGAGTGATTCTTCATTTATCTAATCTGTGTAATCTGTGGTGAGAATAATAATCCGCGTTTCAAAAAGCGAACTCAAAAACTTAAAGCCTTAAAAACTCAAGAACTTAAAAACTTAAATTTTACCATCCCGGATTCTGGCTGAATCCTTCATACATCTGCACGTCATCGCGGAGAATCGGATACCAATAATGGCGGTCGGTGTAGTTGCGTTCCAGCAAAGTGACTTCACGCAGGTTGATAATCGGGTTCTCTTCCGGTGCATCATAGTTGTAGTTGTCAGGGTCGGCACGGTCGAACTCTATTTTAGTCTTCAATGTGTACGGACGTTGGGTCAGTAGCATCCAGCGGCGCAGGTCCATGAAGCGGAAGCCTTCGAATGCCAATTCTACGGCACGTTCGCGGCGCACTTCGCTTAAGAAGCTTTCTGTGTTGCCTGTAAATTGTGGCAATACATGCTCTACGCCAGCGCGGTCACGGATGACGTTGATAGCTTGTTCGGCGGTCAATGAATAAGAGCTGGCTTTGCCCTGCGGGCTTCCGTAGCCTACGGCGGCTGCTTCGGCATACATCAAGTAGACATCGGCAAGACGCATCAGATTCAATATCATGATGTTATTGTCTTTGTAACCATCGGTGGTATTCATCAGTTGCGGACAGAGTTTCATGTTCATATAGCCGGTAAAGCAACCTTTGTTGGGATTGGCTTCCTCGCTTTCAGCTCCTCCGGTGTACAGTTGGACCGAGCCGCCTGCACCGCCGCTGCTGCGGTATTGTACGCCGTCGAACATGATGACCTTATAGAAGCGTGGGTCACGTCCTTTCCAGGGGTGGGTAGGATCATAGCCCGATGCGGCATCTGCTTGTGTAATGTCTTCGGGGAGCGGATAACCATTCTGCATGCCGAAGTAATTGACATAATTGGCAGTAGGAAATACCTTGATACCGGAAGTCTCGATGCTTTGCGGGCGGAAGTCGTTAATCATGTTCCAGCGCCAGCGCGAGTCATAATCCAGCAAGTTCTCTTGGAAGATGGCTTCGTTCACGCCATTCAGTCTGCCGCCCGAATTGTGTACCAGGAAGATGTCGTTGTACTGGTCCATAGGAGCCAATGCATATCTGCCGGTTGATTCAGTCAGCGCCAAGGCTTCACCCAAAGCTTCCGCGCCGCGTTGGCAAAATTCCTGATTGTATTCACGGCTGCCGCCCGATGACCAGTTCATCAGCGGACTGCCTGCCCACAGCAGGGTCTTGCCTTTGTAGGCGAGGCACATGATTTTATTGATACGCATGTTGTTTCTGCCCAAGGTCACTTTGCCGGCGGTTGTTTCGTCCCAGTCTATGGGAAGCAAGTCTTCGGCATGTTCGAAGTCGGCTACGCATTTCTCGGCACATTCTTGCCACGTAAGGCGGGGCAAAGTCGGGTTCACATCGGGAGGCAACACGGTGTCGATGTAAGGCATGCCGCCCCACCATTCCATAACCATGAAATGGAACCAGGCACGGAAGAAGTAGAGCTGGCCTTCGATGAGGTCACGTTCCTCTTGGGTCGCGCCTGTTAACAGTTCCAGGTTGGCAATGCCTTCGTTGCATTTGCGGATGCCGTACCAGGCATTGGTCCATAAGTCTCCTTTGTCACGTCGTGTAGTAGTGCCTGCCGAGCCTCCACTGCGCGGGTAACCGTAGTAGGCTGTGGTCCATCCCCAGAAATCACCGTTGTCTACATTCAAGGTTTGCAGGCGAGTCTCTTGCGGTTCCCAGTATTCGTCTTCCCCGTAATTGAAACAGGTATGGTATTCGCTGTTCGACACGATGGGGATGCAGTTGTAAAGTTCTTCCACGAAGCCTTGGAAGTTCATAAAGTTCTTATAAGGGTCGCTTGCTTCATAGTCTGTTTCCGGCGCTTTGTCCAGGTAGTCGGTACACGAGCCGAGCCCCAGTGTGCCGGCAAGGGCAATGGCTGACATCAAAAAGCATTTACTGATATATTTCTTCATAGTTGTTACTCCTTATTTATATTATAAGTTAATCTCGATGCCGAGGTTGAAACGGCGTACGGTAGGATAAGCACCGTCTCCAGAACTGTATCCGGTATTCGACTCGCGGTCATCGGGCATTTTGGTCCACATGTAGAGGTTGTCGCCGTTCACATACAGGCGGGCGGAATTGATGCCGGCTTTCTTCAGCCAGTCGCCTTGGAAGGTGTACGAGATTTCCACGTTCTTCAGACGGACGTAGGAACCGTCATACCAGTAACGGGTACCGTTGGCTGCCGAGTTGATAGTAGTTCCCCAACGTGGGGTGGGCAGAGTGGCAGTGCCGCCTGGTGTCCAGTAATCGCCTTCCACGTAGGCTACGTGAGCCGTGCTGCGGAATGTCGGGAAGTTCACTTCACGGGTCACATTGTTTACACCGTAGAACTGTGCATAGACACTGAAGCCTTTCCATTCCCATCCGACCGCTGCACTGTATGTGTTTTGCGGGATGGTAGAGTATTGATAAGGCGCGCTGTCGTCGGTATCGATTACACCATCACCGTTGAAGTCTACGATGTTGTAGTCGCCTGGCAGTTTATTCCCGTTGTCTGTTGTCCAGGCTGTACTACCGATAACATCATCCCATGTAGCCAAGTTTCCATGGTCAATGTAGGCATATACCTGATCCAAAGCGTGACCTGCTGCTTTTTGGTAAGCCGGTTTGAGAGCAGGGTCGTCACGGAATTTCACTTCGTTGACAGCGTGGGTCATGTTCGCGTTTATATAAGCACGCATTCCATTGGGGAAAGTTTTGTTCAGACGAAGTTCCAGTTCGTAACCGTGACTGTTCACCTTACCCAGGTTGGCTGCCGGTGGTGTGATGCCGAAGTAAGAAGGGATGGAACGGCTGCTGCCCGAAATCAGAATGTCGGTACGGCTGTCGTTGAATACATCGACCGAACCGGCAATCAGTCCGCCGAATAAAGCATAGTCTAAACCGATGTTACGTTTTTCTACGGTTTCCCAGGAAATGTCGGGGTTACCCAATGTGGTGGTTTTCCAGAACGTATAAGGCGATGCAGCCGGGCTTACCGAGCCCATGATGGCATTGCCGGAATTGCTCAACTGGTCACGGTACAGGAAGCGGTTGCTCATATTGAAGCGTTGCCATGGTTGTACATACGAGTCGTCACCTACGCGTCCCCAAGAAGCACGTATCTTCAGCATGTCGAAGATTTTCAGTTTCTTCATGAACTTTTCTTCGCTCAACATCCAGCCTACGGATAATGAGGGGAAGAAGTCGAAACGGTAGTTGGGACCGAACTTTTCCGAACCGTTGTAGGCGCCGTTGGCTTCGAAGAAGTAGCGCAAGGCATAATTATAAGTAAGACGGAATACCCAGTCTTCCCGGTAAATGGGGTATACGCTGCCTTGCGATTCTTTCAGGCGGCTGAACAGACCTAAGGCGGTCACCTCATGTTTGCCGAAGGTGCGTGCATAATCCAATTGCAGGGCATAATACAGTTTGCGGTAAGTGCTTCCGACGTCAGCGCTACCCGACTGTGTAGTCCAGTAAATCGGGTTTTCTACTTTGTCCAGACCTGTTCCTGAATCGGGGTCGAACTTGTAGCTGATTTCACCCGTATCGGGGTCTACCCACATTTGCTGGGCATCGTTATACATATCGTTCACGCCTCGCTTGTTTTCCACGAAGCTGTAGTCCATAGAGAAGGTCGCCTTGAATTTCAGTCCAGATGTGACGAATTTCAAGTCTTGGTCCAAAATAAAGTCTGTATTGATTTTGGTTGTAGTGCGCTTTTCATTTCCGCTGGTTGCCAGGATACGTGCCGAGTTGGGTACATCGGCATCACGTAAGGCATACCATCCCCACATACCATTGGAATAAACCGGACGCATGGCATCGGGAGCCGACTTATAGGCAGAAGCCCAATAGCTGGCATCACTGTCTGACATTTCCCACGGCAACGTACGTTGTGCATTCGAGCCGAAGAGGTTAGTCGAGAATTTGGTCGTCTTAGTCAGAGTAAAGTCCAGATTGCTTCGTACATTAATACGGTTGTATCCGAAACCGGAGTTATACCCGCGTCCGTTCTGGAAGTCTTTGAACAAGTCACCTTCGTTGGTGAAATCGGCTGCTGCGAAGTATTTCACTACGCTGGTACCGCCCGATACGTTGACGCTGGCGTTATAAGACATGGCTGCCTTGCGGAACAGGTAGTCTTCCCAGTCGGTGTTCGGATAACGGTCCCATTCTTCGGCGTTTGCCGGATGGCGGTATTTGTCAATGATAACCGGATTCGAATAATTTGCCCATCCGTTCGGATTGATGGCAGCTTCCCGTTCGATGGAGTTGTTCAGCAGATAGAAGGTATCATAGGCATCGTATTTTTCCGGCAGTTTTGATACGACTTTAGCTGTCATATTTGCCTTAACCTGTACGTTTGCCTTTCCTTCCTGACCACGTTTGGTCGTAATCAAAATAACGCCATTCGCACCTTTCACACCATAAACCGCTGTAGCAGAAGCATCTTTTAGTACAGAAATGCTGGCTACGGAGGAAATATCAACCGAGTTCATCTCACGTTCTACACCATCTACCAATACGAGTGGAGCACTGTTGTTCCATGAACTTTTAGTACGGATAATGATTTCAGGGTCTTCGTCGCCCGGCATACCGGTAGATGCGGAAGTGATGACACCCGGTAAGTTACCTGTCAAAGCAGCTCCCAGGCTGGTCACACCTGTACGTTCCAATACTTTTCCGGTGGTCTGGGTGATAGAACCTACCACACTGGCTTTCTTTTGCTGTCCGTAACCTACCACAACTACTTCGTCCAACACCTCTGTGTCATCTTCCAGCGTAATGCTCATGGTGCCGTGAGGTTTTACTTTTACTTCTTTGGTCTTCATACCGATGAACGATATGACCAATACCGATTTCTCGCTGGGAACTGTCAGCTGGAATCGTCCGTCGAGGTCGGAAATCGTGCCGATGTTTTTCTCACCTTTCACCGTTACCGATGCACCGATTACCGTTTCGCCATTCCCGTCCATTATCACACCTTCCACAGGTACGCCTTGTTGCGCCCATGCTGGAAGGAAACTGACTAACATCAGTAAGAATAAGAGGGGAATCCTTCGAATGTTTCTTTTGTTTTCCATTAATCTTTTTGTTAGTTTAAAGTTACACATAATAATGCATGTATTTAGTACAACCCGTCAGGTTTGTCTCAAAGTTGTTGCGCCTGCGTTATTGCGTAGCAATTTCATCCGTCATCATAGTAGTGCATGTTCATGGTATGTATTCGTTTTTAGGTTAAGTGTTATTCTTTGCGAGCGCGCACACTTCGGGCGTTCTTTGCAAAGTTATTAAGGTGGGTTCTATCAATTCCATTTTTTATTTCTTGCA
>ULRR01041136.1_pt1 | contig 32220 bp, 37 predicted proteins | sample 1955651 | NCBI WGS metagenome assembly ULRR01 (sample SAMEA4835688, study PRJEB28245) | human gut metagenome | biome: gut microbiome; material: fecal sample | place: Denmark | collected 2008
TGATTGGCTGACCCTTGTTAATGTCGGTAAACATAGTAACTTTGTCAGACCAACGTTCACCGACCATTAAATCCAAAACGATGATGAAAAAGAACTATCCGGTAGGCATACAGAGCTTTGAGAAAATACGCAGCGGGAATTACTGCTATATTGACAAGACAAAACTGATTTACAACTTAGTGAAATCGGGACAATACTATTTCCTAAGCCGTCCCCGTCGGTTCGGAAAGAGTCTGCTTGTTTCCACCTTAGAGGCTTATTTCCAAGGGAAGAAAGAACTGTTCGAAGGGCTTGCCGTCGAAAAACTGGAGGAAGAATGGATAGAGTATCCGATTCTGCATCTGGACCTCAATACAAAGAAATACGAGAACCGCTCTTCACTAAATGAAATCCTGAACCAGCATCTTGAAAAATGGGAGGCAGTTTACGGTGACGAGAAAAAAGAGCGTTCCCCCGAAGAACGTTTCTCTTATATCATAGAGAAAATCAGCAAGGTAACAGGCCGCAACGTGGTTATCCTCATCGACGAGTACGACAAGCCGATGCTTCAGGCTATCGGCAACGAAGAACTGCTGACCGACTACCGCAATACGCTGAAAGCCTTCTATGGCGTGATGAAGAGCTGCGACCGCTACATCAAGTTCGCCCTGCTGACCGGAGTCACCAAGTTCAGCAAAGTCAGCGTGTTCAGCGACCTGAATAACCTGATGGACATTTCTATGTCTGACCGCTTTGCCAACTTGTGCGGCATTACCGAAAAGGAATTGTACAGCAACTTCCAAGAAGAAATCATCGAGTTGGGAGAAAAAAACGGAATGACCGAAGAAGAAGCCAAGGCGACCCTGAAAGAAATGTACGACGGCTATCACTTCGTGGAAGACAGTGAAGATATCTATAACCCCTTCAGCCTGCTGAACACATTTGCGGAAATGAAGTTCGGCAGCTACTGGTTCGAAACCGGCACGCCAACTTTCCTGGTCGAACTGCTCAAGCACAGCCGTTACGACCTGCACCGACTGACCGAAGAAATGGCTTCGGCTGATTCATTGGGCGGCATTGACACGATGTACTCCGACCCCGTACCCATTCTCTATCAGAGCGGTTACCTCACCATCAAGGGATACGACAAGGAGTTTAAAGTCTACTACTTAGGCTTCCCCAACAAAGAAGTGGAAGAAGGATTCACCAAATTCCTGTTGCCCTGCTATGCCCACCTAGAAACCGGAAACCCGTCTTTCGAAATCATGAGTTTCGTGAAGGATGTCCGCAAGGGTGATGTGGATGCCTTCCTGAGCCGCCTGCAAAGTTTCTTTGCCGACACTCCCTATGAGCTGGCACGCGACCTGGAACTGCATTACCAGAACGTACTTTTCATCGTGTTCAAACTATTGGGTTTCTATACGCAGGCGGAATACCATACCTCGAAAGGCCGTATCGACATGGTGGTGAAAACCAATAAGTACATCTACGTGATGGAATTCAAGCTGGACGGAACTGCCGAGGAAGCCTTGCAGCAGATTGACGACAAGCAATATGCCCTGCCCTTTGCCGCCGATTCACGGGAACTGTATAAGATAGGAGTAAATTTTAGCAAAGAGACAAGAGGCATAGACAAGTGGGTGATAGAGGAATAAACTCATTTCATGTAAAAGGCAAACAGCCTTACGCTTTATATTTAAAAATATTGAATTATATGGATAGACAATTTTGCCAAAGCTGTGGTATGCCCCTGACTGATGAGAACAGGGGAACTAATGCGGACGGAAGCCGCAGCGAAGATTATTGCGCGTACTGCTACCAAGACGGGAAGTTCACCCAGGACTTCACGATGAGCCAGATGATAGAGTTCTGCCTGCAATACCTCGACCAGATGAATGCGCAGACAGGCTGGAACCTGACTCCCGTACAAGCCAAAGAACAAATGTGTCAATACTTTCCACATTTGAAGCGCTGGAAAGAAAAAGACGGTCGGTCGTTGGAGGAAAAGGCAGTCAACTTACTGGCCCAATGCGAGAACGTAACAATTGCCTCTATCGATGCCAAAGGTTATCCCCGCCCCGTGCCGATGTCCAAGATAGGAACAAAAGATTTCTATGAGGTTTGGATGGCAACGGGTGCCGATTCGGTGAAGGTCTGTGATTTTAAAGCAAACAACAAAGCCGGCCTTTGCTATGAACATTACGGCGACAGTATTGCCCTGCGGGGTACGGTGGAAGTTGTTACGGACGATACCATTCGCCAAGAGATGTGGCAAGATTGGTTCGTCCACCATTTCCCCGGAGGGCCGACTGACCCGAATTACGTGCTACTGCACTTCACCGGCGAGGAAGCTACTTTTTGGATTAACGGAGAATTTGCACACACTAACATTTGAACTACATCAGAGAACGGGGTGGATACCTTACTGCTTTATCCAAGCTCAAAGGTGTGAATTGTATCAGACCAGTAAATCCAATGTAAGTGAACACATTAAGCATATATTTGAAGAAGGGGAACTGCAAGAAGACTCAGTTGTTCGGAAATTCCGAACAACTGCTTCTGATGGTAAATCATATATGACAACCTTTTCCTATCTGAATGCTATCAAACACATTGACGATATAGGAAAGAAAGGAGAAAGATAATATAACTAACAACTAATCATCTATGGAATTATCAGACTGGTTCAAGGGATTTGAGAAAGGTTTAAGCTGTCTGAACTCCGAGCAACGGGCCTCATTCTTCTCGGAATGCGGGAAGAATTGTGTAAAATGCGGGACGCTGCAAATCTATCAGGAACTATATGAAAAAGCGAACGGTGACTTGGACACCTTCTTTTTGGAAGCTGACAAACTGCCTGGCGTAAGAAGCGAAATCATTGAAAAGGGTGCTGTTTATCATCTCTATTTTATGGAATGTACCTGTATGCTTCATCGGCAAGGCTATGTCTCTACTCCATTGCTTTGTGAATGCTCCCAACAAAGCATTCTTTATGTCTTGCATTCACTATGGAAAGACAAGGCATTTCGGGTAACAATCATCAAATCTGTTTTACGGGGTAGTCAACATTGTAAAATGCAAATTGAAACGACAAACAAAAGTTTGTTTCCGGAATACCCGATACGCCAAGCCACCGAACAAGACATTCCCGCATTGCAGGAACTGTTCCGCAATACCGTCCTATACATCAATTCCAAGGATTATACGCAAGAGGAAACAGCAGACTGGGCCTCGTGCGGAAGCAGTATGGAGCATTGGAAAGAATTGCTGGCGAAGCATCACTTCATAGTGGCATTGGATGCTCAAGGCAAAATTATCGGCTTCTCTTCTATGAATGCAGAAGGCTATATGCACGCGATGTTCGTCCATAAGGACCGGCAAGGAAAAGGCGTGGCAACCCGACTGCTTGCAGAAGCCGAGAAGATGGCCCGTGAATACGAAGTACAGAGAATATGGGCTGAAGTCAGCATTACCGCCAAGCCCTTCTTCGAGAAACACGGCTACAGAATAATAAAAGAGCAGAAAGCGAAAGCCAACCGGCTGTATCTGACTAACTATGTGATGGAAAAAACGATATGAACATACTGAAATCTCTCCTTACACAGAAAAACCGAAAAAGTAGAGGATTCAAGTTATAATTCCGCTCAATATATAGCAAAATATCAATTAAATAACTATTTTTGTCTTCGGATAGAGGCGACTCTTTCCGAGACATAAGAAATAAGAAGAGACGTTATGCTCATCTTGTAAGTGAAAACGTAGGAAATTTTCAAGCTGATGCAAGAGATAGCATAGTGGTTCTCACGCATATAGCGTGGGCTGCTATTGTTACATCTGCATCAAAGGTTTCCTACGACCTTCACTTGGACGTGGCATAGTTGGCTCACGTTTTTTCATTATAAATTTCATAGCCCGATAGAGCCGATAGGGAATTGTGCGAATATGAACAAATTGGTTATTTCGTTTCTTTTAATCACCGCTTTCCTTGCAGTAAGTTGCAGCGATGATGAGTCCAAAGATGTTGTTGACGAAATCAAGATGTCCGTTTCTGCCGAAACAGGTACGTACATACCATGGGGCAGCGATACTCCAGTAGAGTGTATGCTGGTTATGTCTGAAGACAATCCCGGTGTATGGGAGCCACTTGGCTTTAATAGTATTAAGTGGTTTACATACGAAAGAGGACATGAATATTACCTTTCGGTGGAGCGGACCATCCTCGCCAATCCTCCTATGGATGGTTCAGACCGTACCTATTCACTGTTGAAAATCCTTCAAGACCGTATTATTACTGAGCCGGAAGAACCGGAAGAAGATAAAGAAATCAATTCGGAAGAAGACATTGAGTACTATGATATGTGCCCCTTTAACAAGTATGCCATAGAAAAGGAATTCATTCTCAATGAGAATGGAGAAATTTCCTATGCCAACGGTCACAACCTTCCGTCTTATGATAATGCCCGCATTTGGTTAGAGTGCATTCTCGATAAGGGAGATCCGAATTGGGTGGAGTTCAATAGGGTACCTTATCAGGCAACTTATTCATTCGTCTTGTCACCTTTTACGGATGAAATCCGATTGGTGAGAAACGATTCATCAGGTCCACTGTTCAAGCATGTCATACCTGAAAATGAATTTAACCTCATACTATCCATGAAGTCCGGTGAAGAAGTCCATTATGCACTCATCCTCGCCAATGTCTACCGAATGGGGCTTCAGAAATTAGAATTTACCATAAAGAAACAATAAAAAATATAGTTATGATGAATAGACTTATCAACCCGATTATCTTTATCATCTGCCTGTTCGTTACAGCTTGCAGCGATGATAATAATGAAAACGAACCGATTACGCCGTTCAGTCTTGGAAATACTTATTATGAAGTAAGATTAGGAAAAGGAACTAACAGCATCTACATAACAAATGGCAGTGGGGATATTAGTCTGGCCATAGAAGATGAAAACATATTGAACGCCAAGTATGAGAGTGGACTGTATGCGGACGGTCTGAGAGGAGTCATTTTCCTGTATGGCATGCGGAAAGGAAGTACGACACTGACCATTACTGATAATATCACCAAAGAAGCAGAAACCGTTGAAGTGAAAGTAACAGATTGCTATCTTGCATACGTTATCAATGACAGTAACCACCCGGTCTTGCCGGCAGGCACCACACTCTTTTTAATAAACAATCAAGCGCAGGACTACTATCTGTTCGACCAAGACAACGTATATAACAAGCCCATACTAAAAGACAGCGGTTACGAGTTCTTCATCACGCTGGATGCCGGCACAGGTGCGAAACCCGCCAACTATGCTATTCCCAACTTACGCTTATACAAACACAATCCCACTGATGCTGAAACTACTACATCGAAGTTCTATGACTTCCAAATAGAACTGTATGGCGAAAATGCAAGTTCTTCACTCGTGACGAACGTCATTCGAACTTATTTGGGCGTGGACTGGGAGAAACTTATCGGTGATGCCCAAACAAAATCACCTGCCCCTGCAAATATGACCATGATAATGACTGTTCCTGGTACAGATTATCAAATAGAAGGCGAATTAAGCACGGTAACTATACCTGAACATACATTGGATTGATAATGGCAGGAGTTTAATTCTGCCAAACCTGTATATTTTATAAAGCAAACGAAGAGAGAAACTGATTGTTCTTTTCGTTTGCTTTATTTTTTGCTACCTCAAATTAATCTTAAAAAAACACCCGACTTTACATCTTGAAATGTAAAGTCGGGCATCTCTGCGGTGCGTACGGGACTAACCTTCTCAAATTTAACATCTGATATTCAGTAAGTTATTAAGTATTACCTGAAAAAGGTCCCCGATTTTGCACCTATATAGCCTCTATATTCTTCTGTTAGGAATTTGCCTTATTCCGTTTGGCAAATATACGAAATTTTGTTGATATGGCAATGACAATCTAAAAAATTAGTTGCTTTCAATTTCATCTTTGTCCTTCATAATTTGTTGTTGTGTCCGTAACGCTACTGGATGGTTAAGCAATTTAATGGCCGTTTCATTATCAAACAGCAAATCGGGACAATAATTGCCCCTATAAAATTCATCTATGTACTTTTGTTCTGTTTCATCCAATGCCATCAGTGCAGAAAGATAGTTTATTACACAATGATTTATTTCATCCTTTGGGTATTTCCCCGCATTGATATGAAGCATCGGCAATAGTTGTGCCTTGACATCCTGAAACGGCATTTTCAAAATATGCCTTACATCCTGTTTTAAAAGATGAGGATTGTCCGGATTCCCCAAAGTACTGTAAAAAACGATGCATTTTCTGAGCAAGGCACGTTCTTCCGGAGTTGATAGGATATTCGATTGGGCAAGAGAATATATATCATAGATATCTCTTGGCTTGCAACGCTCATAAAACGCCTTAATTTTTCCACCGAATAGTTCCGGCAGGGCTAAATGTGTAACATTCAGCATACCATCTTTTACTGAAAAAGGAAAAGGTATTTGGGTTATCACATAGGGAAGTATATGGCACCTGTTATGATAATTTATATCCAGCTTTATCTTGTCTCTACTCCCTGTTACTGCTATGTAATATAAAGAATAAGAGTCCAATGAGAATGATTTCCGCAGTGTAACTTCATAATCGTTCTCTTGGCAATATTGGATCAATGCCTGATTGATTTTGTTCCTTTCCTCCATCATCTGCTCTTTCGACATGTTTTCCGCAAAATCCAGGTCGAGGTCAACCGAGAGTCTGGGCGGTTCGGCAAAAGCAAGCAAATTGATGGCGGTGCCTCCTTTCAGCAATAATTTCCCTCTAAATTCCGTATGCGTATTCAGGTCATTCAGAATAAAAGACAGCCGAATGACTTTTTCAACATTATTGACCGTGTAATTATGTTCTGCGGCAATCTTTTGTATTTCAGATTTCTGAAGATCAAATTTCATAATAGCAATCTTTTTGAATTTCTTTCATTGCATTTGCCGGGATACACAGTTTCCATTCCTTGGAAAATGAATCGCAATAATATGGATTTATTAAGTAACTGATATTCTTTCCCATGCCTTCCCTGCATGCTTTGAAAAAATAGTCCGACAAGCGCAAATCATCTTTAAAGTGAGACAAAACAAATCCCGCACGTTGAAAGAGGCTCTTGCTTCCATACAGTTCCAGACAGTGCAGCATATCTTTCTCATTAACAAGTGTATGGTCAAGTTCTGATATGGCATACAATAGTTCTTCCAATCCTCCAGCCAGATTTATATTGTACAGACAGTCTATAAGAGTCTGGTTGATAGATGTTACCCGGATTGGATACGGATTGTCTTTATCCACGACAAGCGGTTTATACAAGAACTTTACCGGCTTATAAATATAGGACTCACCTTGATAAGTGAATGTACGGAAAATGGAGGAACTATGTACATACAACCAGTTGAATTCCTGCGTCTGTAGTGAATAATACTCCAAGGCAGCATGATACACAAGGCAACCTTCCTCGACAGCGTTGCAGGCTATTCTGAACTTGTCCTGTAAATCTGAGGGCAAATAGATACCTTTGCGCACATGTGCCACCATTCCCTGTTTCTTCCAGCGATACAAGGATGGCATTATGCTCTTTCCTTTAAGGGAATGATAACGCTCTAATTTTTGGGATGTCTGAGATATATCCATACTTAATGTTTTATGCAAAGATACGGTTTTTATTTGAATTGCGTATAATTCTAAGTATATAATCTACTGAAATAATTCTTCTTCAAATTGATAAAGAGTGATATTGTATTTGTCCACACCTTAATAGCACAATCCATATTTCTCTTTCTTACAGCAAATCTAGCCCCCTGCCTTTGGATTGAGCAAGGCCATGCCCCGTTGGGGTTGGCCGGGAAAAAATCATCCTCGCTTCGCTGCGGTATTTTTTCCCGCCAAGCCTTGCACAATCCCGGCAGGAAGCAACCCTGCACGTAAGAAACAGAAATACTGGCTCCAAGAGCCGGTCATGTCTAACCGTATAAAAAATAGCAAATATGAGAACAGAAGTAAACCAAACGAGAATTAACGGCAAGTATCCTACAGACAGCGTATATTATTTCGGAATAGCATATCCTGTGCGTGAAGTGGACGGATATAAGGTTTCCACGGAACGGCTGGAAGCCAGGCTGGAGTTTGACGGTTCTTTGCTGATGGAAGCGGCCGGAATGCTGGAAGAATTCGCCTGTTTCCTGAGCGATGAGGACATTCACACGTTGAGTGATGAAGAAATACTTGGAATTATCCATTCATAAAATATGGTAGCATGAAACATAAAATCGCCATTGAGGAAACGCTCCGCCGCGTGATCGAGGTGGAAGCGGAAAGCCCTTCCCTTGCTGTGTGCAGGACGGAGGACGAATACAACAGGGAAGAGCACGTGCTTACGGCCAATGATTTCATTAGTGTCAATATTATGCTGGCTCCCGAAGACAAGGAGGCGCAGGAATATCTGAACAACAGCACTTTCCGCAGTTTTGTCGAGAGGCGTTTCAACGACAGTTCTGCGGACATTCCTTTGGAGGACAAAGCCCGCCTTGCGTTCGGAAGCCTGGATAACGCCATTCACGATTTTGACAGGCAAGGGGACAACCTTCCGGCAGAAGAAAAGGAAATCTGGCTGCTCTACCGTTGCGATGCCTGGCTGAGCACGGCCAGCATGGAACTGGTCGCCCCATTCTCCTCCAAGGAAGCAGTGACGGATTACCTGACGAGCAACCGCAAGCGCTTCCGGCTGACACAATGGGACCTGGACTTCTTCCGGGAAAACAATCAGACCCAACGGGGCAGCAGCAATTACATTGTTTTCAGTCACGGCCTCGATCCCGCCCCCGAACTCCAGCCGGCTGACACGGACGACGCCTTCTACAAAAAGCCTTTCCGCTATGGCACTACCGTCCTGACCCGTTACGAACTTGAAAACCTTTCCTACCCGTTTCGTACGAAGAATACGGATGATGAGACCATGTGTAAGATAGTCCGCAGGATGCACCGGAAGATGAAAGAACGGATAAATGCCGGTGACGATGAGACATCGGATATGGAAGCAATCCGTTTGGAGGAGATGGACGAGGCGGCGGCGCATTTCAATGTCCCTTACTATGAAGATTTGCAGGAATGAGATGATGGCATTACAATTAAAAACTGACAAATATGAGTTATCAGATAATTACCAAAATGATTTATAACGCCCGTACCCACCAAATAGAAACGTGGCAGCATTCCAACAATGTATGGCCGAGGATTGACCACTTCCTTGCGTTGGATGTAAGGACAGACGAACAACTGTTCGATTTCATTAGCCTGGTGGCGGAAGGCACGTGGCAGACACGCAAATGGCACAAGGAGTTTGAAACGCTGTTCCGGGAATACCCCGAACTGCGCATGGATTCCTACCGGGATGAACTCAGGGGCAAATCCTGGCCGGAATATTGCGCCATTCGCCGCAAGTATAAGGAACTTGCCTGGAGCAAATGCGGGGAAATAGCCGCACGTTTCAGGCAGCTTGTCAAAATAAAAAAGGAAGAGAAATAACGGAAGGGCGACCGCAAGGCCGCCTTTTTTCATTTATGCACTTTCATACACATCATGTACGGGAAATCAAATCCTGCCGTACACAGGTAACTTCAATGAAGAAAAAACTGACAATGGAATTGGTGAAATCACTGATGGAAGACTCCTATACGCTGGCATGGGTGGACTACAGGGACAATTTTAATGCTGATTATACCTTGATCCAAAAATGCCTGAATGAAAAAAGTCCGGAATCCCTTTGGGAAAATATAGACGGGTGGTATAACGATTCAGCATGGGATGCGGCCAAAGGGATTATGGAAAAGCTCAAGGGAAAATGCATCCTTTTCCATGATTTCGATGAGGAGGAAGTGGAAACTTTCTTTGAGGAACACGACGATGAAATAAGGAGCGAGATTTATGCCCGTGATGATTCAGACGTTTTGACGGAACTGATCAAACATACGGATGACATCCCGGTACGGGTGGAGATGCTTTCCGATTACGACTGCATCAATTCCAACTGGTTTGAATCACAAGGAGGGTACCGTTACGAGGAGTCCTATTTCGGTGACATGGTGGATGCCTTGAAGCTCAATCCTGCCAGGGTAAAGAAGATGTTTGTGGAGAAGGGCTACACGGCACATGGCCGTTTCCCGGACAGGAAAAGCCGGTACGGTAAGGAACAAGTGTCCTACGAACATTTCTATCAGGAACTTATCAATTCCTGTTGCGGTGCAAACTTGCTGACCTATATCGGGAAAGTAAGTCTGAAGGACTTATATGACATCGGATTCTCATTCAAGGAAGTCATTATCCCCAAAGGTAACTATTGCGGCATATTCAGTTCCATATACGGCGGAGGCAGCCTGCTTGGGATGGAATTGCAACAGGATGTAAAGTTGGAATTAAAACCCAAAGGCCGCTACTGTTTCCGCTTCAGGCTTGACAACGAAAAGTCAGAGACCGAATGTTCCATTCAACATGTATATGGAGCATGTGACTCCTTCTTCGGTGAAACGTTAAAGATTGTCTCTTAACCAATTTGACAATCATTGTATAATTCTCAAAAGCAGATAAAATGGAAAATAAAACAGAAAGACGGGCAGGAATGTCTGAAAGCAAACAGGGCTATTTTGAAGAAGAATTGTGCTGTTCCGGCAACAGCCCTCTACAAAGTACCCTTTGCGATAAGAAATTTAAAGAAATAAAATCCGGTTATGGTGACAGTGAAGTATGTATGGGTGAAATGCTGGCATCCGTACCGGCAGATGGATTGACATTGGAAGAAGCGTTCTATCTGTACATGCGGGCCATGCAATGGGCTGAAGGAGACCGCTTTTTCCGCTGGACATATGACGGGAAGGAAGAACGTTTCTGAAGTGAACTATATATAACCTCAAATAGAAGAATTATGAATTTTCAAGCAGAAAATGCAGTTTCCAGTTTCTTCTACTATATGTGGAATACCTGGAGCCAGGAAGAGTGCATAATCGTGTACGGGAACATGTCCCGTCATTTTTGGGAAAAATGGTGCCTGTTGTCCGGCAATGGCGTATTCGGTGCGGCTGAACGTTTCTATGCGGAGTTGTCTGACACATATCGGCGACCTTTGGTGGAACGGGCAGTCAACCTGTATGACGGTAAGTCACTCCGGAATATACAGAAGCGTCAACAAGTTATGACCGGTATTGATGAAAATATGAATATTGAAACAGTCCAATAAGACTTATGTTTAACTAAAACAACAGAACAATGATGACAACAACGACACCGAAACCCCGTGAAGGACAAGTAGCGGGCTTTCCGAAAGAACAGGCTGTCATGCTCACGGAGAGCAACGCCTACCGTGCGAAAAGCATCAGAAGGACGGGGACGGACGAAGTTCCCGTCCTTTTTCATTTTCGAAAGCGCTGTACGGGCATGCATTCGTATGTGCACACCATAGAGGCGACTGATGGAATAGAGAAGGTAATCCGTCCGGCGGATTTCAAGGAATGGGAAATTGTCGAATGCAGATATCCCGGCTATCTGGAAGACCTGTATGACAGTGCATGCAGTGCCTACCGGTGGAATTCGTTTGACCCGGAGGAACGTGCCCAGACAGACATCTGTCGCCATGAAAAGCAGTTGTGTGCCGACCTGCCTTCCATTCCCGAAGAAAAACGGGAACAATACAAGGAAGGCTACCGGAAGCGCCTTTCCGACTTGTTCGGCAGCCTGTCACGGTGTGCGAGCCCGGCTGTGACCGGACCGGCCGGGTTCGACTGCCGGAAACAGGAAAAGGCGGAGCAGGCCTGCCGGAACAGGCAGGAGGAGCTTGAAAGCTGGCGGGAACGATTCCTTGCCGCCATGAAGCGGATGCAGGAGGAAGCGCGTCCGGAAGAGGAGAAACAGGAAGCCGCCTGGAAAAGTCTGAAAAGGGATATCGCAGACAGTGCACAAACCATTCACGAACTGGATACCGGAAAAATTCGGGGGTATAACCGGGCGCTTTTCGTCAGCAGCATCCTGAACAAGGTAATGACCTACGTCAACTGGGGTGAAGTGGAAACCGTACAAAAAGCCGTTGACTTTATCCGTACCTGTAATGCCGATGCAAAAAAGCCGATTATCACCCCGCGCAACCGTTTCTTCCAGTTCCCCGAAATGGCGGCTCGCGTACGAGAGAAAATGCGGGCTTCCGGACAGGAGGAAAACAGTGAAATCCTTTTTGAAGGAGGCAGGCTGGTGTGGAACCGGCAGATTGACCGGCTTCAGATCCTTTTCGACGGCATTCCGGACGATGCCAGGCGTAAAGAGTTGAAGTCAAACGGTTTCCGCTGGTCCCCCAAGAACAAGGCGTGGCAACGGCAACTGACCATGAATGCGGTGCGGGCGGCAAAAAGATTGTTGAACCTTCAAAACGCATGACAATGGACCATGATAAAAGAAAATATGTGGCAGATTCCCGGTATTTCCGGGGAGATGTCCTGACCGTCATGTCTGACGGAGTACATTGTGACGATTCCGGACACACCCTCATAGAATTGCGTGAAAAGGAACATAACCCGTACCTGTATGCTTTTGGAGCGAAGGAGTTGCAAAAGAAAAACCGTATTTACATGGAATCCCTTTGTGCGCCGTTCAGGGAAGTTCACCGGTCATGGTATGAGGAACAGTGCGGTTTCCCTTCCATTCGCCGGAACCGGAACTGCTTCTTTAATGCGACACCTTATTACTGGGAGTTGCATGACTTTTATTTCAAAGTATCCGGCCGATGCTTTACCGGTATCCGTCCTGTCAATCTGCCCCACGAGGAACTGCAGCGTCAGATAGGCGAACATTACCGGCGTATCACCTTGAAACCGGAAATCCGTAAGTGGAATATTGTTTCTTCCGGAACAGACGAAAACTGCTGGAGAATGGGAACCGCCTATTTCTTCATTACAGGCAAAGGCGGTCCACGCTTCATCTGCAACCTGACCGTATCCGGAGAGATGGAATCCGTTCAGGAGGCACGCAAGGATGTCGCCCGTATCCTCCGAAGCCTGCGCAGACATCATTTCACTTACTACGCGGGAATGGGAGGCATCGATGACCTGGACCGATTCATGGATTATATGGAGAAGGACGGTTACACTTTGTTAGCGGCAGGGACATTCTTCCAATATCCGGCAGGCAGGGAGTCCGTCACCTTCACGGGAAAAATCAAGGAAACGGGCAAAAGGTTCCTGTACCGTATCTACGACCGTGAAATTTTCCTGCACCTCTTGAAACGCCTCCGGAGCGTCAAGAGAGAAACGGAACATACGGAACGCATAATGACCTGAGTGTGATTGAACAAAAGCCCTGTCCAGCCGGATGGGGCTAATAATGATTGGAAATATAAAATGAGAAAATTCAAGGAAAAACAGGCAATGTACTGGAACGACCCTGCCGGAGAAACATCAGGCGTCTATGAGGTGCTTGATACGAATGAAGAATATAATGCAGAAATAACGGAAGCAGAAATTCCGGGCTTTGACTCCCGGGTGCTGCTGATAGGGAACGGCATGAGTGAAGTGGAAGTTTATGCGGAAGAACTGTCCGTCATTGACACGCCGTCGAGTGAAAGCCGGGGCCTGGTCCAAAAGGACATGGAGAACGGTTTCAGGAGGTTTGTCCGGAATAACGGCTGCAAACCGGATTATGCCGTCTGTTCCATTGCCTGGAATGACGGCGGCAGCTATCCGGAAGTCAATATCCGGCTTTCGGAAACGGCGGATCCGGACACGGACGACAGCTTTTTTTTCTATTGCAACGGACTGGAAAGCCTCAAGTCACTCGCTTTTCCCGGTCTGGAAGAGTTTTACATAACAGGCATCCTTCATTTTGAGATTTTTGCAGGAAACGCCAGGCACAAAAAACAGAAGATAGAATGTCATCCTCATTTCTTGCAGCAAAGATAACCGTTTGCCCGGCTGACCGTGCAAGGCGGCCCCCATGGGGCTGGTTGGCCGGGAAAAAATCATCCTCGCTCCGCTGCGGTATTTTTTCCCGCCAAGCCTTGCACGGTCCCGGGTCAAACGCCAACTTTTGCGACAAGAAATAAGAATGCCTGCAAGCAGGCAGATGTCTCATTAAAAAATAGGATGTATGGTAACAATGGACTACAGACAAATGCTGGTTGTATCCCTGTGGCAGTACAATCATCACGCAAGCGAAGGACTGACCCTTCCGCTTTTTCAGGAAACTTTCGGAAAAGTCTGCGGACAGCACTATTACGAGAAATGGACGCTTTACTTCAACCGCAACCTGTGGGATATGCTGGCCTATTTCAGGAGCGAGGAGGAAAACGGGCAGAAATTCTGCAACATGGTGGCAAGACAGGTAGAACTTTACCTTCATAACCGGAAACAGACAACCCTAAAAAATTGAAGGCTATGGCACAATACCCGGTTCCCAAAGAGATACAGCCCTTGGCGAAGCTGATGGCGGATTTCGCCCATGCCTGCGGCTATGACCCGCTGACCGTATTCAACGATTTCCTGACATTTGTCATCCACGGTTTCTCGCCCGGTGCGCCACCGCTCAAAAGCTGGAAATACAAGCGGCAGCAGAATGCCGCGTTCATGGGCATGGTTTCCGAATGGGTGCGGCTCATGCAACACCAGTTAAAGGAAGACACAAGCTGGTATGATCCGTTCGGTGACATTTACATGGCGTTCTCTTCCACGGGTTCCAAACAGGCACAAGGACAGTTCTTCACTCCGGTACCAATTTGCGAACTCATGACGGCCTGCGCCGATACGGGAGAACATCCGTCCGGACAGCGGATGGGGGATCCGACCTGTGGCAGCGGACGCCTGCTGCTTGCCTGGCACGTACGCAATCTCGGCGGCTATCTGGTCGGTGAGGACATCAACCGCACCTGCTGCCTGATGACCGTATGCAACATGCTGGTTCACGGTGGTGTGGGTGAGGTTATCTGGCACGACAGCCTCCAACCTGAAAAGTTCAACGACGGCTGGCTGGTCAATCCGGTGCTTACCCGTACCGGCATTCCCACTATACGCAAGATGAGTGAAGAAGAATACCGGACAAGCCGGCGGTTATCCGTAAACTCTAAAAGAATACAGCTATGACAACATCCGTTATTGGCCGGATCTGCAGCTCATGCGGCTGCACTCCGGAGGAAGCAAAGGAGTATCTGGACGGTGAGATACGCAACCTGTTGGACTACAGGGACGCGGATGACCTCCGTGCGGAGGATTTCGCACAGGCATGCGACAGCCTGGGTCTGGAACATGACTTCATTCCGTATTTCATCGAACGGATCAGTATGTGTTGAATTTATGAATAATCCATTATTAAACAGATAAAATTATGAAAGTGAATGCAAGCAATGAACTGAAATCCCGTCTGGCCCATGCGGCAGAAAACGGGAGCGTCATCGCAAGGGACATCCTTGCCGAATTGAAGAAGAATGTGGATGTTACAGAGATTGTGCGGGGATTCTACAACCATTTTTCCACCAAACGCAAACGGACATCCTGCGACGGGTTCCAGAAAATCCGCATCGTGTTCACCGCCTGTAACAAGGATCTGTCCAACGAGCATTTTCCGGACCGCAACAATCCGCAGGCTCCCCTGTTCCCGGAAAACCGGGTGGATATGGAACCGTCCACGTTCGTCAAGCTGTTCAAGAACCTGCCGGAGTATCCGGAAGCAGAAGTATCCTATTTCGCCAGCGCCATTTGCGTGGACAGCAAGGTGACCGTGCGCCTGCTGGAAGGGTTGCAGAACATTTACGAGGCATACGACGGGAATAATTATTCTCCGATAGCGGACGATACGGCATCAACCCTGCACAGTTCCTGCATGCGTTATCCGGACAAGGCACGCAATGCCGCGGATTTTTACGCCAACTTTGCCGGGGTGAAAATCCTGGTGGCAAGGGACGAGAGCAACAATGTGCTCGGACGTGCCATCGTGTGGGAGCATGTGCGCTGTCCGGGCAATGATTACGGATTGGACACGGTTTCGCTGACGGACCGGATATATTCGTCCCATGCGTTTGTCATAGGAATGATGCAGAATGAGGCACGCCGGATCGGAATCCTCCTGCGCAGAAAGGTCAACGATTACATCCATACCAAGGAATATGTGGCACTGAACAGCCTGCAAGAAAAAGGCATTGTGGCAGGGCAAGAACTCCAACTGGCACTCATCGTGGATGTGCCGGCTTTCCGCTGGCATAAGAAAGGGGTGCCTTATATGGATACGTTTTACAGCATTGCCATGAAAGCCGGGAAAATAGAACTGAGAAATTACGAGGGGAACGGCCAGATTGCCACCTGCCGGAATACGGGGGGAAGCGCCGTCCGTACAATGCAGGTATGTCCGGGCTGCGGCAAGATACATGGCGATTTCGGAAATGTTTTCTGCTCCTCATGCAAGTCTTCCCTTTATGCCAGCACCGTTTTCGGCGAAGTGATCAAAGGTACTGTACGGGATTACAAAGGAGAGGTTTATCCTTCCGTGCTGTTCAAGAAAGGCCGGCCGATCCCAACGTTCAGGACATATCTGCAGTTGGAGAAACTCTTCATGTCATGAGAACTGTCACAGGCGTATATCCGCAAGGGTGTACGCCTGTGCTTGATGTATTACATTCAAATATCAATTTTATGGAAAGACTGATGACACTCTATAACATAGCTTCCCCGTCGGGGAAGGAAAAGCCCATGCTCCGTTACCTCAAGGCGGAGTTGAAGCGTATGGGCGTTTCCTGCTGGCAGGACCGGCAGGGCAATCTTTATGCCGTAAAGGGTCGGGCAAAGACTTATCCGTGCGTCGTGGCGCATGTGGATGAGGTACACCGCCACAGGACAGGCACTTACGGGGCACACGTGGTGGCGGATGCCATGGTGATAGGTTACGACCATCGCCACAAGCGTATGACGGGCATCGGCGCCGATGACAAGAACGGCATCTGGGTCTGCCTGAAATGCCTGGAGGATTTCAAGGTGATGAAATGCGCTTTCTTCGTTCAGGAAGAGAACGGCTGCATAGGAAGCCGGGAGGCGGACATGACTTTCTTTTCGGACTGCCGCTTCGTGCTCCAGTGCGACCGACGGGGGAATTCGGACTTTGTCACCCGCATACATGGCACGGAACTCTGTACATGCGACTTCATCGGATGTGCCGCCGCTCCCAAATACGGCTACCAACCGGTCGAGGGTGCCACAACGGATGTGTATGTGTTGAAAAGAAGGGGACTTCCGGTTTCCTGCGCCAATATCTCCTGCGGGTATTACGAGCCGCATACGGACCGTGAATATACCATACTGGATGACCTGCACAAATGCTACCGCTTTGTACGCCATATCGTCATTGCACACAAGACGGTCAGCGTCCATTCACCGGAACCGGAACAATATCCGTTCCCCGGATATTATGAACTGTTCGGCATTGGCGGGTACAGCGAGGAGGAATACCAACGGATTATGAAGAGGTTCATAAGCGGTTGTTCCCGAAAGCCGTTGAAAAAAGACTTTATCTGACAATATTAAAACGAGAATCATTTATGGAAGCAACATTGACAATGCCGGCAGCTGCGCCGGTACAGAAGCAGCAAGGACTGAATCAGGTAGTGATTAACAAGGTACGGCGGATGGTCGAAGGCAGGCAACAGGATGTGATGGGCACCATCACCCGGCTGCTCGAAGAGGGAAAAATCGCACAGGACTACATCGCACCCATCGGGGTCAGCCGCAGAAACGGCGAACAACATCCTGTCGTGTCGTTCAAGGCGGCGGGCCGGGTGCAGCTTTCGATGCCCGAAGGTGATTTCAGCCTGCACGCCAATGCCATCGGTCAGGTTTCCGAAAAGATGGGCATCCCGGCCAAATACCTCCGTGAACTTTCGGCGGGAGCCGCATGGCAGAAACAGTTGTGCGCCAACATCCTGAACGAGCATTCGGGCTGGACGGAACGGACACGTGTGCTGGTCCGGGCGGTAGGAACCGAAGTGCGGGGCATATTGTCCGATTCTTACCGGAGGCTCAATTCGGTGGAGATCCTGACCGCGTTCATCCGGGAGGCGGCAAACCAGGGGGCGGTCGTTTCAGATGCCTACATGAACGATACGAAGGTCTGGTGCGAGACCATCCTGCCCACTCCCATAGAGATTCCTACCCGCAAGAACGGTACAGTCGTCATCTTTGCCGGGGCACGTTTCTCTACGTCCGATTACGGGAACGGTTCGGTGGACATGCGTTCCTTCCTGCTCAACGGGGCGTGCCTCAACGGGATGGTGCGTGAGTCCGTCATGCGGCAGGTACATTTGGGAGCGAAGCTGCCCGACTCGATGGCCCTTTCCCAAAAGACTTACGAACTGGATACGCAGACTACCGTCTCTGCGGTTTCCGACCTGACCAAAGGGCTGTACAGCCGGGACACCCTCATGCAGAAGGCCGTGGAGATTCAGGGAGCCGCCGAGGTGGACGTGGATTTCGACAAGGAGTTGAAACAGTTGGTACAGCGGGGCGCCTTGCTGAAGAACGAGGGCCGCGAGGTGGAAAAGCTGTTGATGAACAACAACCCGGACGACGGGGTGACGGGCGGTGCCACGCTTTGGAAGCTGACCCAGGGCATCACGGCATTCGCACGGGCACAGCAGCCGGAACGCTGCCGCGAACTTCATGAGATTTCCGGCCAGTTGTTGAACCGGGTAAAGGTGAACTGAAAAACGGATGCGGAAATGAAAGCCGGGGACTTTGCCACGCTGGTACGCCCTTATAAGGGGTACCGCAACATCGAGCTGATCAAGCGCCTGCCATATACATGGCTGGTGCGTATATGCGGAAGCGGATTGGAACTGGAAGTTTACGAGGACGAATTTGTCCTTGATTGAGTATAAACCTTATAAAGAAAACAAGTATGAAGATTTTATGTAGCCAGGAGCACTACGACAAGGTAGTGCAGTATGCCGAATCCATCGGCGACACTACGCTCCAAAAATGTCTGGAGCGACTGAAGAGTTGGGAGAAGAATCCGAACCGTCCCTGTGAGATTGAGTTGTATTATGACTTTGCTCCTTATTCATTCGGTTTCAGAGAGCGTTATCCGGATGGCAGGATTGGCATTGAGGGCGGACTGCTCTATCATGGCAGGCCGGACGAGTCCTTTGCGGTTCTGTTAGAGCCTTTTCACGGGTGGAGCATACATACTTGATGTTGTAGTTGTAGCATAAAAATCTCAATTTTGAACCTGAATCTAAAAGTTTGCAAAAACAGTGAAGATTCAGTTTAAAATTGAGATTACATTTTTCGTCATACATGTAAATGTGAAAACATAGAATCTCTATATAAAGAGTTTGTTATTTAGCTTGAACAGGAACTATATATGGAATCAAATTATTATTATAATACACTCTAAATAAAAGGCTATCTCCTTGTAGGAATGCATTAATTAAATCAGGTTCCCTTTTTTTTAATTGTTGAAGACTTTCAATATGTAATGTGTCTTTACTATTCTCACTCATATAATCATAATATGGCTGAAAAAAATGTCCTAAATCATCATTTATACTATAAGAAATGTAATGTCTTGTATATACGACAAACTCTTTCTTTGTAAGATCAATTTTCTGCAACCCCTTTATTGGTTGTAATTCATCATTTTGGGAACTGTATAATATCGCTCCTGCCATCCAAGTTGCCTTTTTTGATAATGAACTATTGTACAAATAACTAAGAGAGCCTATTTTAACATCATTCTCAAAAGATGATTTTGAAATATTAAAAACGAGGGGAAATCTAATTGTTGCAATTTTATTTGAATTCTTACCTTTAACTAAAATTATTGGATAATTTGAATTAGTTTGTTCTACTACTAATTTTTTATTAGAGGAACAAGAAAGAAAAGCTATAATAACAACTAACGCAAACAACAATATCTGTTTTATCATATCTATTAATTATTTTCTAAAAAACGTTTCAATTACAAAAATCTCACTATCAGTAATGGGATCTAATTTTACTTTCAATAAAATAAAAATATCTTTTTCCGATTCAGTTAAGCTATCATCAAACATAATTAAATCAGTAAGTGTTTTAAATTCTCCTAAAAGAGCTTTACCGGCTGTTATATGTGAAATTTCTAATAAATCATATTTATTCTCCGCAGCTGGCGATCTTATCCATTTATTTACGGCATTCAATCCATTTATTTTAGCTTTATTTAGCTCGTCATTTTGATATTGTTCATAGATTTCATCAAATTCTTGGAATTTTACTTGTGCCAACATGCCTATAACGTCTGCGCCAGAAAAAGGTATTGGTAAACTTTCTTTTTCATCATCTAATCCCATTTTTAGAATGTCAATAAAAGAAAATATATCCCAAATACCACTTGCTTGGCTTAAAAATCCTAATGTTTTAGCTCTCATACCATGTTGTGAAAAGAAACGATATTGATCAATCCCAACTGTAGTTGTTCCATTTGGCAATGAGAAGTTTTTACCTTGAAAGCTTCCGATAAGCATTCCATCTGTAGTATATATCTCTTTAAAATATATTTTCCTTTTGGTCCCATTTGATGTGACATCTGTATATATATAGCCATTATTGTCAACCATATACCCACTTGACAGTTTCACTAATGCAAGATTTTGTATTTTATCCTTTATTATCGGTTGCAAAATTTTACCATATAATGTTTTATATATCTCGGACTGACCTATATCTATGCATTCATCATTATTGTTCTCAGAAGAATCAACATCTTTCCATTCTACTTCAGAAATTTTTGCGACAACCAATAAAGATCCATCACTATCATAAAACTCTGGAAAGTCAGGGTTTATTTTGGATGGCTTTATATAAAGATCTCTATCAGAATATCTGACAGATAGATAATCTGCTTTGTATTTAGGAAGATATTTTTTATCAATATTATCACATTTAATTTTCCAATATAGCTCAATTTTCCCCTGATCTTCTTTTATGTCTTTTGTCCATGTCCTTGGAAGTTGAAGCTCTATTATAGCATAATTATTTTGTATATATGTATAGGCTGTTTCTATTTTTCCATTAAACTTATATTTATCAGGACACAGGTAGTCTAAAAAAAGAAACTCTTCCAAGTTATATAATTGTAAATCAATTTTTGTTCCATTCTGAACACCACTTGTCTTGATTACAAAATACACGGTATCTTCAAGTCTGGCTTCAGTAATTTTATATTGAAGGTCAGAACTGTTTTTACTAGACCACCATCCTGTAATTTCTCTTATGCCTAAATAGGCTTTACCATATATTTGCGGAGAGGTAATTTCAATTTTCTTCATATTGCACTGTCTCAAACTTAAAGTTCTTAATGACTATAATACCTTCACTATTTATTATGCCTGAATATTTGGCACATTTATAAGTGCCAGAATCATCAAACTTAAAATTTAAATCAACACGTTTCCCAACAATAGGGGTATCAACTTTCACATATAAAGTAAAAGGAATATCAGGAAAAGAATCTTTTTGTATTGCATTGTTCTCATCAATCCAATAAGCATCTGTTATGAAGATTTCTTGCTTTTCATCATTATCCACAACCCTTGGCTTCACGCTAATATCCGAGACCTTCCACACTTTCTCTCGCGGTTCACAATTCATACGTTTGAGGATGCCAGGTGACAGAAGCACAGTCATCAGCATGGGCACTTCTCTTGTACACAAGGTTTCTTCCAAACTTACGCAATAGCAATCCCAAAAACGGAATATGTCCACGATGTCATCCCCTGTGGCAAATTCGATTTCTCCGTTTGCCATACTACCTTGAAGTAGCCATTCATAGAAGAAGTTGTCATGATCGGTTGATTCAAAGGTCAGTGCAATCAAATCCCCTCTACAGGAAGATAGTCTGCGGTGCCAAGTTTTTGGCAGACCTCCATATGCGCGGCAATAATCCGTCCGATATCAGGACGGTCACTGTGGGCAATATGGCATTCATAACTGTAGCATGCTACATCTCTTTCTACACCATTTTGCATTCTCAGAGTCACTTGATAGGCCATAATATCTGTCAGGTATAAGTTTGCCGGATGTTGGCAAAAGTCTTTGCAACAATTATATTCTGCAAATATAAAAAGATCGGTTGGTATAATTGTGTGGTAATCAGAATTTATTTCTATGTTTCAAAGCAGGATGCGGGAAAGTTCGCAACAGATTTACAGCAGACTTTTCAAATAATCGTTGAGGTCCTTCCAAGTTGAGTACTTAAAAGATTCATCTTTCACATATCCCCCGTATATTTCCCTGAGATTCTTCAAGGCGTCCTTCCCGGCACGGTCATTATCCAGAAAACAAAGGATTTCCTTGTAACCGTCCAACAGCGGCACAGCCTTCGTCAGGTTGGCTACAGAGTTCAGCACGATATGGTCACAGCCCGGCTGAAAGCCCTCAACACCTTTCTTCTGTAATGTCAGGAACGACAGGTAATCCATAAACCCCTCATAGAGGCAGCACACCGGCCTTTTCCCTTCCGGTTCCCGGATATACGACACGGCTTTCGGGGAAATGCAGGCCTTGAAATACCGGTTCCGTATCTCATACCCGCCGTTCATGTTGGGAAATCCGACCGCGAAATAGCGTTTCCCGCCCACCTCGTAACGGATTTCCCGGCATTCCCTGCGGGCTGTTCCCGCATCGATGCCCCTTTCTTTCAGGTAGCGGTACAAGGCAGGCGATGCCAGTTCCTTCACTTCCACGTCCTGAAAAGCCGGTTTCGGCTTTTCCCGTTTTGGGAATGGGTCGGTCATAGGACAGACGTGTGGAGCCTGGCTTCCTATCTGTCGCAACAGGTAAGACACATCTTTTGACCCGTACAGTTCGGAGGCGAGGGCAATCAAGTCGCCGCCTTTTCCGATGCCGAAATCGAACCATTTATTGAGGGCCGTGTTTACCTTGAACGATGCGTCCGTTTCTTCCCGCAGCGGCGAACGGTACCACAAGTTCGCCCCGCATTGCCGCACCGGGAAATGTCCCAGCGTGTGCAAATAGTCTTCAATGCGTATCTGTTTGGTTGTCTGTATGTTCATAAGGATTTAAGTTAACCGTTATGGAATGAAAAATCCCCCGGAAGCTTTTCCGGAGGATTCAAACTACTGAAGTCAAGGTTCATACAGCAGTGCCAGTTCCATCCGGCGCCGCCTTTCGATGGAAGGGATGACCCGGCCTTTCCAGCACCGGAACGACAGGTACTCCCGTTCGATGTCCCGCTCTCCTCGCTCCAGCTTCCGTATCAGCCTGCTTTTGGGCATCTTTCCGTATCCCAGGAGCCGGTTATGGCCGACCTGATAAGCCAGCACTGCCAGCAGGAGGCTGTCCGCCCCGAAGCGCCGGAAGAGGGCGCACCGTTCCAGCAGGTCTTTCCTTAGCAACGCTTCTCCTTCCTCACGGCTCATCCCGTAGGACAGCTGTTCACCCGGGAGGATGCGGTGCCCGTAAGCGATGTACGGTGCCTTGTCCGGCCCGTGCCAGCCTTCGTACCGCATGACCAGTCGGATGGCGCGTTCAAATGGAGGCAGTCGTTTCAGTCCCTCCATGTCCTGCGCCGCCAGCAGGCAGGGGAACAGCCCCAGCAGGCAAAGGGCGGGTATGGCTCTTCTCATCCTGTTTACCATTCCACCACCTCCACATCCAGCGTGCAGCAGGGCGTGCCGCCATCATAACTCCATTCCCGTCTGCTCACCGTCAGTTCACACTCCTTCAGGAAATCCCCCACACTCATGCTTTCTGTCCTTTCGTTGCGTTCAAAGCAATGGCAGGCGGGCGTTTCTTCCAGCACTTGCCGGGAAAACTTGCAGGCAAGCCGGTCCGCGTTTATGCGGAGCCGGTCGCCGATGGCAGGCACGGTCACCGCCTTTTGGGTCAGCAGGACATACTCCGGCAATCCGGGTATGTCAGCATACAGCAGGATGTTCATTCCGTGCCCTCCTCTCCGTTTTCCGTTCCTGTTCCGACAGGCTCCGTCACGCTTTCTTCCGGAGCGCTGTCCTCCGCATTGAAACTGAAGCTGAGCTGGCAGACGGCTCCCCAGTTGTTTTCAAAATAGAGGTCGATGGCCTGTGCCTCATCGCTGCTTTCCGAAGTGTAGTACAGCCTGAATTTCAGGTCTTCCAGCAGATAGCGGTCGTTGGGTTTCAGTGCCGTGCCGTCCGCCAGTTGGAGGATGCCTTCCCCGTCGGGCTGGAAATACCTCAGCGTGTAGACGGTGCCGTCGAATTCCCCTTCGGGAATGATTTCCAGGCGGATTTCCGCCGTTTCCCCTTCCACGAGTTCATCCGTTACCGGCAGGGCTTCCACGGTGAACGGGTATTCCTGCTGCACCTCCGGCCCTTCGTCACAGGAAGCCAGGCAACATATCGCCGCTGCCAGGCAGCAGGCGGCTTTCATCCGGTCAAATGTCTTTTTCATCATTTTCATCATTGTTTCTTGTTTTCAGTAAGGTTCAGAATATGTATTTGAGGGCGATTCCGTATTGGGTATGGAAATGTCCGGCCGCGCTGCCCCACAGGATGCGTTCCCGCAACTGGAAAGCCAGTACGGTGCAGTCGCTCAGGTAGGCTTCCGCTTCGAGGGTCACGAAACCTCCATAAATGAAGGATTCGCTTTCCTGCAGGACGGCCCCGTCTTCCAGCATCCGTTTCCCGCCGTTTACGCGCTCATACCCCAGCAGGCCCGACAGTCCGGCGTTCAGGAACACTGTCTTGCCCGGTGTGGACAGGAAATTGTAGTAGTATCCCGCTTCCCCCGTATATTGTGCAAGCGGAATCCGGGTTTTCCGGTAGGGATAATGCCGTTTCATCATCCCGAAGCCGTACACCCACTTGTGGCCCCCTTTGTCATAGGTGGACAGGGCAAGCGAGAAGGCATAACCGGCATCCTTCCGGTTCCTCTGCGAATAGAATCCGTCCGCCATCTCCGCTGACACCTGTATGCCTTTCATGCCCGGCAGGCACCGCTGGGCTTCCGCCCGTCCTGCCAGGAGAACGGACAGAAGCAGGGTTATAAACAATACCTTCCCCTTCATCGCACACGCAGTTCATTGATGGTCTCGGCCTGTACCAGGTCTTCATTCTCCAGCTCGAAGGTCTGGTGACGCCCGCCTTGTTTCTCGTACATTTCCACGACCAGTTTCTTCCCGTCGGGTATCGTGAATTTCGGCAGGGCGAACACCGTGCATTCGGACTTCTTCCCGTCCACACGGGTCACGTAGTTGTAGGCCCGCAGCGGATAGACCACCTGTTCCTGCATGGCGGTACGCTTCACCAGCTTCTTGTCCGCTATCTTGAAGGTCACGAAGTCCACATCGAAGGGCACGTGCGAGGTGTTCTTTATCTGCGTGTGGAAATAGAGCAGCCCGCCGTGGCTGTACAGCCCTTTCAGGAGGAACTGTACCCCGAAACGCTTGCACCCGATGTGGCGGATGCGGCGCTTGTCGCGTTCATACACGGACTTCATGATCAGGCGCACCAGGCGGGGCGACTCGTTGTCCAGTTCCGTCAGGTAGATTTCCATCGCGTTGTTCGGGCGGTTCACCGTTTCCCCGTCATGGATGAAGTCGCACATCTCCACGTTCAGCAGCAGGGGCTCGTCCGCGTACTTCACATTGAAGCTGTAAAAATTTCCGTCTTCCGTAATCACGCTCATATTCGTTTCCTGCCGGAAGTTCTTCGTGGTGGCCTTCACGCGGATCACGTTCTCCGCGCCGTCCGCCTTTCCCGCTATCAGGTCCGTGGACCCCAGGTCCACATACCTTACCGGTGAAGGAAAGATGACGTGCACCGTTTTGTCGTACGTGATTTCCAGCCCGTGCGGGGGAATCATCTGGCTGAATCCGATCTTGCGGCTCAGCCCTTCAAACCAGTCGCCGCTGCTTTGCTGTGCCTGCGCGGCGTTCATGCCCAACAGGGCGACAGTCAGAATCAGGATTTTCTTCATAAGTCTGCTTGTTTGGTGAATAATCGTTTGTTCCATGTCCTTTGGTTCTTCTTCATTATTGTCCGGGCGGGTACAGCAGCACCCGGTGTCCGGCTTTCAGCGTCACTTTCACGCGTTGCATCTTTTGGGTGACGTATTGCGACACGCCCCGTATCACGCCTTTCCCCAGGTCGGAGGCGATCTGCGCCCCGGCATCCGTCGAGATGTTGATGCTGCTGTTCATCGAGCCTCCCATGTTGGCGGCTATCTCGCGCAGGGCATCGTATTCCATCGAGTTCGGCACCGCTATGCCCTGCTGCCCGTCGGCATCATACACTTCCAGTTCCACGGGGATGACCGACCCGTCATGCTCCACGGTAGAGATGAGGATGTCCAGGCGTTCCCCCTGCATCCGTGTGCCGCCGGTCAGCACCGTCCCTTTCGGGATGAGCCGGTCGTCCACCGCCATCGGTTCCAGCAGGCGGATGCGAAGCGTCTGCCCGTCCGCCACGGTCTGGGTGCCGTGCACGCAGGCGGCGATGGTATTCCTGGCCGAAGCGAGCGTCTTTCCGACCGGCGTGTGGAACCCCGTGTTCCTTTCCCCGGCAAAGGCCGCCGCGCGTTCCAGGTCGTCTGACGGACGGGGAAGGGAGGATACCACCTGGTGCCGGACAGCCGTCACCGGCCTGGCCTCCGCCTTACGTCTTTCCGTTGCCGGACGGACCTGTGCCGTCTGCCCTCCGTTGTAGCGGGCGGCCAGTTCGTAGGATTTCTCCATCAGCGCCAGTTTCTCTTCCATCGAGTATTCCGAGGAAGCCTCCGGCTGCTGTGCCTGCCGCCGTTCCAGTTCCGCAACGCGTTTCCGCAGTTCCTCCTTCTCCCGGTCATAGGCCGGCTCATAGAAGTTGTTCAGGGTGCGGTTCATGTCGCGGTAGGCGGCGGACGGCGAGCGGGCGGTTTCCTGCCCGGCCGTTTTCCGGGGCTTATCCGGAGGCAGGTCGGGCAACCGCACCGTATCGGCCTGTTTCCGGTCCAGCAGCGAGGCCATCTCCCGGTAAGTGCTCCTGCGCTCCTTTTCTTTTTTTTCCAGTTCCTCATGCTCGTAGGCGGCCACCTTGCTCTCCTGTATCCGGGAGTCTTCCGGCAGGGGGATTTCGGTGTTGAAGCCATTGCCCTGCCCGGCCTTTGCCTGTTCCTTTTCCGAAGGGGACAGGGCCAGCCAGACGCATCCGGCGCAGAGGAGTACCAGGACGGGATAGACGATGTATCCGGCCCGCTTCCGTTTCTGTTCTTCAGTCAGCGGCTTGCCGCCTTCCTTGGGCGGAGGCAGTTTCAGTAGCGTCCTGAGTTTTCCGATGTTCATTTTCATGTCTGTTTTCCGCTTGTTCTTTTTCGTTCATACTTTTTGTTCCGAATGTGATGCCGATGGGGCGGATGTGCTCCACCTCCGGCCCGGGACTGACCCTTTGCCCGAATCCCTGCAGGGCGGTGCCTATGGTGTAGACGCACCCGGCAAGAAAAGGCAGGAACTGGGCCAGCAATACGGCGGCCCGTTGCCTTTCCGTCAGCTTCCGGCAGGACATCCGCAGCCGGATGTCCGCCCGTTTCCAGAAGTTTTTCCGCCTGTTCATCGTTCCGCGCTTCTGAGGTCCCTGTTTTCCAGTATTACCAGGTGTTCGATGATGAACCCGTTGGGGTTCGCGTCCGAGCGTGAGGTGTTCTGCAGCTCGCATCCGGTCACCAGCGAGCGTTCCGTCACGTTGCTCTCGCGGATAATCAGCTGGCGTGCGTAGGTCTTCACCCGGTAAGGGTACACGGAGAAGTCGCACGACACGCTGTCCACCTGGAGCACCTGGTTCACGTTGCCCGATATCAGGCGGTTGTAGTAGCCTTTCTCGGCGAAGTCCGTATAGTACCGGTAGGCGCTCCGGTCGGCGAGCTGCAAGGCACGGTTGATGTTGTGCTCGATGGCGTCCTTCTGCGGCGAGAGGCCGAAGAAAAGCTCGTGGAAACGCCGTACATGCTCCCTGGCCTCTGCGGGACGGTTCTGGGAGAGGTCCTGCGAAAGGGCGAGCATCAGCGACTTCCCGCCGTCCAGCACATAGATCTTTTCCCGCTGCTTTTCGGCGAATCGGAACGAGCTCCACAGGGCATAGCCGGTGACGAGCGTGCAGCAGCCGACAAACACGGCCAGCATCAGGCGGATGCGGCGGAAGCTCGTTTCAATGTTGGTCAATGACTTGAATTCCATAATCTGTTTTTCTTGGGTTATTTTCCCCGCAGCCTGCCTCCGACGTTGCCGAGCGCGGAGCCTGCGGCTCCTGCGGCCAGCCCGCCGCCTTTCACGGCGCTGCGGTTGATGTTGCGGTTGTAGTTCCCTCCTCCGCCTGCCTGCACGATCCATCCCGCCACGGTCGGCACGGTGAAGTAACCGATGATGCCTATCAGCATGAAAATGATGTACACGGCGTTGGAGTTGTCCACCGAATAGTCGGGGTTGTTTTGCAGTTCCAGGATGTCATTCTGGAGCATCAGCACCTGTATCTTGGCGAGCATGCAGCTGAACAGGTCGCTTACGGGCAGCCAGAGATAGACGGATATGTACCGGGTGAACCATTGGGCGAGCGTGGACTGGAACCCGTCCCACACGGAGAAGGCGAAGGCCACGGGGCCGAGGATGGAGAGCACCACGAGGAAGAACGTCCTCACCGTGTCTATCAGCAGCGAGGCGGCGGCGAACAGCAGTTCCAGCAGGCTGCGGAATGCGTCCCGGATGTTCTTTTCAAGGTTGTACATCCCCACTTCCATGTACATGCCCATACGTGTGGCGGCGTCCCCGACGGACCATCCCAGCTCGTCCAGCTGCCGGTCAAACTCCTCGTCGCTGACCAGGTAGGCGGTTTCGGGGTTGCGCAGCATGGCTTCCCGCTCCAGCTTGTCCTTCTGTTCCCGGTATTTCTCCATGTCCATCGTCTGTGTCTCCAGCATGGAGTGCGTCCCCTGCACGATGAGCCCCAGCGTGTTGTTCAGCGTGCCCAGCACCAGCGTCGGGAACAGCAGGATGCAGATGCCGATGGCGAAGGGGCGCAGCAGCGGGTACACGTCTATCGGTTCGGCCCGCGCCAGCGACTGCCATACGCGGACGGCCACATAGAACAGGGCGCCCAACCCGGCAAGCCCTTTCGACACGGCGAGCATGTCGCCGCACAGGGGCATCATCTCTTCATAGAGGCTTTCCAGCACGGTGTGCAGGTTGGTGAAGTCTATTGAAAGCAACGTCATGGGCTACCAGTATTTGGCGTCAGCTTTCCCGTAGAGCCGCATCACGCGGTCCAGGTCGTTCTTCTTCCGGGCACGCAGGAAGCTGACGGCGATGTTGCGGTTCGTGTAATAGCCTACCAGGTTCCGGTAACGCCGCATGCTGCGGTAGCATCCGTCCACCACGTCCATGCGGTCCTTGTCCGTCATGGAGAGCGTGCTCACGTTGATTACCTGTTTCAGGTCCTGCAGCACGCCGTTGCTCTCTTCCAGCAGCTTCGTGTAGCCGAAGGCGATGGCGTCCAGCTCTTCCGGGGAGAAGTTCTCATCGTCCATCATCTTCCCGAAGTTCGTCACGTAGATGTCCGACACCTCGCCGGTCATCAGGATGATTTCCTGTACCTTGCGGGCGTCACGCACCAGGTTGTTCACGCTTTTCAGCGCATCGTAGTAGCGTTTGGCCTGTTCGTAGATTTTCACGGTCTCTGCAAAGCTCTCCGCCGTGTTCACGGCCGTCTTCGAGGTGTGGGCGATGTTCTCCGCCATGTTGATGATGCCCTGGGCAAGGTTCCCGGGATCGCTCACCACCCACTGTGCCTGAACGGCGGACGTGCCGAGCACCACCGCCAGGCCGAATGCCAGGATTTTTCCGTTCCTCATGGCTGCACCTCCTTCCGCACATAGTCGCCTCCCGGCGAGAAGGTCAGCACGTCGGCAGCCTCGTTGTAGGCCACGTCAATGCGGTATCCGGTATTGATGAAGAGATTCCCGTCCTCTTCCACCAGCAGGTAGGTCTGCGGTCTCAGGCGGCGTGTCTTCCCGCTGCGGGCGAACACTGTCACCTTGTAGGAATCCCCTTCCCGGTAAACCAGCACGTCGGGTTTCCCTTCCACGCTTGTCCACGGCCCGCACAGCTTTTCCGTTTCCGGCCCCTTGATGTCCGCACATCCTTGCAGCATCAGGGCTGCCGCCCCCATGAGGCAGGCGGCCAGCTTCGGCAGTTGTCTGTTCTTTTTCATGATTGTCTCTGTTTTTAGGGTTGTTTCTTTTCATCGCGTTTTTTTCCGGCAAGGCGGCGCACGGCAAGTTCCAGGTCGCCGTCCAGCCCGTCCGCCAGCCGTTGCAGTTCCAGTTTCTCGGATTCCTCCGTCGTATATACCACGTACTCTTCTTCGCTTACCTCCGTGGCGTACACGGCAGAACGGGTGCCGCCCAGCCCGATCCAAACCTCACGGTAGGCGTTACCCGGGCGGTTCGCCTGGTTGATGGAGAGGATCTGTCCCTTTTCCTTGTCCGTCAGCCCGAGCAGTTTCTGTATCTGGTCGAACTTGTTCATGTATTTCCGCTGGTCAAGCAGAATCTTGCAGTCGCTGTTGTTGATGATGGCCTCTTTCACAATGGGCGAGGAGATGATGTCGTCCACTTCCTGGGTGACCACTACCGCTTCCCCAAAGTATTTCCGGACGGTCTTGAACAAATATCTTACATATTCACTCATGTTCGCCGACATCAGGGCCTTCCAGCATTCCTCGATCAGTATCATTTTCCGGACGCCTTTCAGCTTGCGCATCTTGCCGATGAAGGTTTCCATGATGATCAGCGTCACCACTGGCAGCAGCACCTTGTTCGAGGAGATGTTGTCCAGTTCGAAGACAATGAACCGTTTGTTCGTGAGGTCCAGCTTCCGGCCGGAATTCAACAGGAAGTCATAGTCGCCTCCCCGGTAGAAGGGTTCCAGCACGTTCAGGAAACCGTCGATGTCGAAGTCCTTTTCACGTACCTTCTTCTCTTCCATCATCCGGCGGTAATCGTCGCGTACGAACTCGTAGAAACCGTTGAAGTCCGGTCTCAGACTCCGGTCCTGCGTGATTTTCCGGATATAGGCGTTCACCGCGCCGGACAGGGCGACTTCCTCCGAACGGCTCGGCGCCTCGTCCTCCCGTTTCCAGAGGGTCAGTATCAGCGTCTTGATGCTTTCGCGCTTCTCCACGTCGAACTCTCCGGAATCGGTATAGAAGGGGTTGAAGGCGATCGGGTTGTCTTCCTCATAGGTCAGGTAGATGCCGTCCTCGCCCTTCGTGCGGCGGTTGATCAGCCTGCACAGCCCCTGGTAGCTGTTCCCGATGTCCACCAGCAGGATATGGGTGTCCTGTTCATAATACTGCCTCACCAGGTGGTTGGTGAAGAACGATTTCCCGCTTCCGGACGGGCCGAGCACGAACTTGTTGCGGTTGGTGATGATGCCCCGCCTCATCGGTTCGTCGCTGAGGTCCACGTGTACGGGTACCCCGCTCTGGCGGTCCGCCATACGGATGCCGAACGGGCTGGGTGAACTGCGGTAGTTCGTCTCTTCCGTGAACAGACATACCGCCTGCTCCAGGAAGGTGTGGAAACTTTCCTCGGCAGGAAAGTCGCCCGCATTGCCGGGGATGCCCGCCCAGTACAGCACCGGTACGTCAACCGTGTTGTGGCGGGGCGTGCATTCCATCATGGCCAGCTGGCTTCCCGTATCGTTCTTGACACGCCGCAGGCTTTCCCCGTCTTCCGCCCAGGCAAGCACGTTGCAGTGGCAGCGCACGGGCAGCACGCCTTTCGTGTGGGCCTCGTCCAGGTACATTTCCACCCATTCCCGGTTTACTGCGTTACTGCGGCTGTACCGGGAGAGGGAGAGCATATTCCGGGCGGTCTTCTCCATGTCCTGCAACACCGTCCGCGCGTCATCGATGAAGACATACTGCGAATAGATGTGGTTGCAGGGGAGCAGCAGTCCTACGGGGGCGGCGAACGAGAGGCGGCAGTCGCTGCGGTCCGTGGACATCCGCCCGTAGCGCATGTCGGTGCCCACCTTGCCGGGGAGGTCGTCCGCCGCGGAGAGGGTGTGCAGGCACAGCCGCTTGTCTCCGATGCGCATCCGGTCCGGCTCCAGGCAGATGTCTTCCAGCACCGTTTGCCCGCCTTCCGGAGAAAGGGACAGGTAGCGTTCCACCAGCCCCGGACGCTC
>ULRR01050103.1_pt1 | contig 32185 bp, 17 predicted proteins | sample 1955651 | NCBI WGS metagenome assembly ULRR01 (sample SAMEA4835688, study PRJEB28245) | human gut metagenome | biome: gut microbiome; material: fecal sample | place: Denmark | collected 2008
CCAGAAAACTTTCTTGCCATTGGCCTCTTTCTGTTTAAAGTAGCGGTGATCTCTGTAGAAAAGCTCTTCTTCTTTGTCAAAAAGGTAATCGTAGGTTGCCTTGTATTCCCGATTCATGAATTCAATATATTTCCAGTCATTCGTCAACATATACATTTTGGCATATACGGGAGGAGCCATGAATAGGGCGTCGCACCATGACCAGCGTTCCAGGCTTGCCATATTTCTATAATCCAGTTCCAGCGTGCTTGCCGAAGGATGGTTGATGACGAATTCCGTGCGCGCCAGGGTGGGAAGCATCATATTGCGGTCGTTGTATTTCTGATGCATTTCCAGAAAGACTTGTCCTACGGCGATGAAGTCTGCATGATACATGTATTTTCCCATTTGCCAGGCATTCCGCCTACCTATTTTCAGGAGCCAATTGTAATATTGACTGTCACCATCTTCTTTTTCGGTCAATTCGGCCCAGTCTATCATTCCCATGTACAGTGCGGCATAGGTCCAGTTCAGGTCGTCATGTTCCGCACCTGTTGCCGGATTGGCTATTTGCCAGTCTGCCACACGTTTCATGGTAGATTTTATTTCCGTCTTATTAAAATTACTTTGTCCATAGGAACACAAGGTTGCAACGGACAGGATGGAATAGATAATTAAACGTTTCATTTTTACTTTTTTTAGGTGAGTACTTCACGATATTTATTGCCGGATAATGTTTCTTCATAATGTTAGTAAAATAATTGATTTGTTAATCTTCCTATTGAATTCTTTATTTGATACATTTAAAGCGGGTAGAATCAATAGTGCTAAGAATAAGTATCTTTTCATAATCTTCTTTTCGCTTTACGTATATTTGAGACTGGAGCAAAGATATATGTTTTTTGAACTACTTTCGGACAGTATTTTCCATATAGAGGTAGATGGACAATATGTGCTGTAAAAACGGACGGATTTGACATGTTGAGGCACAAATAGAGTGGAAGAGTCTATTGGAATTTGAACTCTTTTAGATATTTTTGCAAACACAACCTCTATTTATATTATATAACCTTGAGAATTACATTACTATGAACCGACTTAAATACATATTGTTACTTTTTCTAATGCTGTCGCCTGCCAAATTTTACGGGCAATACTTTAAAAAACTGACAATGAAGGACGGACTTTCCAGCCCTTCGGTATTGGCTATCTATCAGGATACTTTAGGACGCATGTGGTTTGGCACAAATGAAGGAGTGAATGTTTACGATAGTAAACAGATTTCCAAATATAAATCTTATGATATTATAGATTATCAACATCGAAGAAAGAACCTCATCAACGGAGTAGTTAATCAGATTATAGGCGATTCAAATGGTGATATTCTGATGTTGAATAGCGGAGCTCTAATTAAATATGACATTCGTAAGGAAAGGTTTAGGGAGCTGGTTCCGCTTGGTGTCGGGGCTCTGGAGGTTTTAGATGGAGAGATATGGTGCACTGTGCGCGACACTTTATTCAGATATGATACCGATACAGACTCATTATGCTTTTACCGAAAGTTGGATGTGGCTTCTGTCATGTGTATGGAAATGTCGGACAGGAAAATCTGGATAGGGACGGCAAGTGGGCTATATGTAATGGAGGGGGAAGAAGTAAAATGTGTACTTCCGGATATTGAGATATACAAATTGTTTGTGAGTAGTCGGAAAGAGTTATGGATTGCTTCGCGTATGCAAGGGTTGTATAAGGTGGGCAGAGATGGGAAGATCACGAAGGAAGAATACTCTCCGGAACGTGTTGTAAGTCAACAGATAAGAGGGTTTGTGGAAGATGAATGGCAGAATGTCTGGTTTGGGACTTTTGAGGGATTGCAGGTTTATAATCCTTACACGGATACATATCGTGTCTATCGTCCAGATTATCATCCGGGATCTTTGGAACATCAATCTGTTTTCTCTCTTTATAAAGACAGACAAGGTACTATATGGGTGGGCACTTATTACGGTGGTGTTAATTATTTCAATCAGTCGAAGGATGTATTTCTATATTATCCTTATGACAACACTAACAATCATTGCTTAAACTTTCCTATTGTGGGGCAGATGGTCGAAGATAAAGACCATAATTTGTGGATTGGTACAGATGGGGGAGGGGTGAATAGACTGCATAGGGCAAGTGGAAGCTTTACTTATTACACGTCTTCCGGGAAGAACTCTATTTACCATAATAACATAAAAACGATTAGTTATGATAAAAAAAATGACCAAGTATATATAGGTACATATACTGGTGGAATAAGCCGATATAACAGAAAGCAGGACCGTTTTTATCATTATTTGGACCATTACAAGCGGACAGGAGAGGGTCCAAACCATATTATTTATCACTCTATATTTAAAGATGGATGGTTGTATGTAACTGCTCGTAATGGCTTTTGGAGAATTGATCCGGAGAAGAATGAATTTCAGTTGCTCAGTAAAAGGTCTCTTTTTCTGACGTTTGAGATTGACTCGCGAGGATACGTCTGGTTGGCTGCGGATTTTAAACTTTACAGGATAAAAATAGGTGACTGGAACCAGTTGGAATGTATCGAACTGAAAGGGAGTGCTATTACTAATGCCCGAATAACCCGCATCATGGAGGCTTCTGATGGAACGGTTTATGTAGCTACTTTGGGGGACGGCGTATATTCTTATAATCATGATACGGGAAACTGGGAACATTATACAAAAGAAAGCAGCCATTTGCTGAGTGACTTTTGCTATAACCTGGCAGAAACGCACATGAACAATATACTGATAACCGGTGATGAAGGTTTTTCCATTTATTCTCCTTTTAGTGACTCCATTCATTCTATAGAATTGGGACTTAAAGGAGGCATTTCGGCAGTAGCTGAAGGCGGTGGCATTTTAATGGCTGATGATGACCTGATTTATATAGGAGGGGTAGACGGGCTGATTGCATTCAGAGAGAAAGACTTGTATCAGGCGAGTGAGAGTAGGTCGTCTGAATTCTATTTTTCCGGTCTTTATGTCAATAACATGAAGGTTTCTCCCGATGACGGGTCGGGAGTATTATCCCAGGCACTAGCCTTTACAAGGCACTTAGATTTATCTTCGGAACAGAACAATATAATGATTAATTTTTCCAATTCCAATTATGTGGAGTTGGAAGGAAAAGATGAATACCAGTATAAACTGGAAGGTTTTGATGAAGATTGAGTGCTGACGAACCAGTTAAGAGTGAATTACACAAACCTGGCTCCGGGCAATTATACATTGAAAGTCCGTGATTTTGGCAATAAAGTGGAAAATGGGGAGCCTAAGGAAATAATGCTTGACATCACGATACACAGTCCTTGGTTTGCCACGGTTTGGGCATTTCTGGTATATTTTCTTGTGGTTGCAAGCATTGTTTATAGTTTCTGGAGGGTAAAGATGGCTCGCAGGATGTTGGCATTATCTTTGGCAGAAGAAAAGAACGAGAAAGAGCGTATAGAAGAAGTGAACAAAATGAAACTGCGTTTCTTTACGAACATATCACATGAGTTCCGCACTCCATTGACTTTAATAATAGGGCAGGTAGAGATGTTGTTGCAAATGGAGAAACTGGCTCCTGTCGTAAACAAGCGTTTGCGAGGAATACATAAAAATGCGATAAATTTGCGCCTCCTGATAACGGAATTGTTGGACTTCAGGAAGCAGGAACAGGGATTCATGAAGTTGAAAGTGGAGCGCGTAGATGTAATTTCTTTCGTGAAGGACATTTATCAGCTGTTTGTCGACTTTGCCCGTAAGAGGAATATGGAATATACATTCGAGCATGTGGAAGAGGAAGTGGATTTGTGGTTTGATCCGGTGCAGATGCAGAAGGTGGTCTTTAATTTACTGTCGAATGCTTTTAAATATACACCGGAAGGAAAGGATATAAAGGTTACTGTCAGGAGACAGCAGCGGATGATTGAAATAGCGGTAGCTGACAGCGGTTGTGGAATTCCCCGGGATGTCCAGCAGAAGATCTTCGAGCGTTTTTATCAGGTAGGAGACGAATACTCCAGAAAAGGGCTGTTGGGGAGTGGCATCGGGCTGGCATTGATTAAAGGAATAATAGATGCCCATAAAGGAGAGATTAAAGTGGACAGTACATTGGGAGAGGGTAGTGTTTTCAGGATATACCTGCCCATTGGAAATGTACAGTTTACGCAAGAGGAACTGGAGTATGAAAAAGTAGTGAAGTCTTACTCTGATCATAGGAATATGCTTATGGATGAAATAGCATTGCTGAATGATGCGATGGAAAAAGATGAACCGGAAATTATAGAAGATAAGACAGGAATGCCTCGCGTGCTGCTTGTGGAAGATGATGAAGAGGTGTTGGAAATGCTGGTGAACATCTTTTCGCCCACATACACGGTGTATAAGGCTACCAATGGACAGGTGGGCTTTGAAATGGCGCAACAGTGGCATCCGGATATTGTGGTCAGTGACGTGATGATGCCAGTGATGTCTGGTAAGGAAATGTGCTATAAAATAAAGAACTGCTTGGAATTGGCATATATGCCGGTGGTATTACTCACGGCTCAGACTTCGGAAGACTGCACGATAGAAGGATACATGTTTGGAGCGGATGATTATATAACGAAACCGTTTAATGTGAAATTGCTCTTGACCCGTTGCGGCAATCTCTTGAAAAACAGAAAGAAACTGCTCGGTAAGATAGCTCAAACAGAAAAGATGACTACCCCGGAAACCGGAATCTTGAATGTAATGGACCAGGAATTGCTGGATAAGGCAACAATCGTTATAAGGCGTAACTTTGATAATCCGGACTTTGACATGAACATGCTGGCTGCCGAACTGAATATGGGGCGTAGTAAGATGTTTACCCGCCTAAAGGAGGTGGTTGGACTTACTCCTAATGAATTTACCCTAAAACTGAAATTGGAAGAGGCATTGCGAATGTTGCAGGAAGCACCTCAATATAATATATCGGAGATTTCCTATCAACTGGGATTTGCTTCTCCCCGGTATTTTAGTCGTTGCTTCAAGGACTTTTATGGAGTGTCTCCATTATCTTATCGGAAGGAAACCTCTAACGAGGTGGAATCGAAGTAGAATTAATAAATAGGCTAATAATCAATGTCTTATATTTACCTGCCGTTTACTTGAGGATGTAAAAGCATTTACTTCAGTATGTAACGGCCTTTACCGCCTATTGTAATGGTCTTTACCTCGGTATGTAACGGCTTTTACCTCGGCGTGTAACGAGCATTCCCCTGTGGGGTTACGGCATTCCCCCTGTAGAGTTATGGAAGGTATCCCGTATTACAACTCCTTTCGCTCATATGATTTCTTCAAGCAAGGAAAGTGGTTTATTGTGCTAATTTCGTAGAAGTGCCAGGGGTAAAAATGTCCGTAGTGTAGCACAGATTGTCCGCTAAACAATTAGTGCACATGTATCATATATGCAGGGAAAGTGCATGTAAGGGAATTAGACTTAGTTTGCACTGTGCTTATTGAACTCTTTTCATCGTAAGCACAGAGTTAATTAATATCAATCAAAATCTATTTTATGAGAAACAAAGTATGGTTACTTGCGTTGGCTTTATTGGTCGTGCACTCAGGCAGGGCTTGGGGGGATGAAAATCATTTCCGGTCAACAGCTATTACACAGCAAGCTAAAACAAAAGTAGTGAAAGGTGTTGTGCTGGACGATATGGGTCCGGTTATTGGTGCTACTGTATTTGTGAAAGGAACCCAGAATGGTATGGCAACTAATCTGGATGGAGAATTTTCATTGACAGTTCCGGTCGGAGCTACTATTGTAGTTTCATTTATAGGTTACGAGGACAAAGAGGTTGTTTATAAAGGAGAGCCGGAGTTGAAAATCATGCTAACAGAAAATGTCACTACCCTGGAAGAAGTGCAGGTTATCGCTTACGGCACTACTAAGAAAGTAACAGTCACAGGAGCCCTTTCTTCGATGAAATCAGATGAAATCATGAAATCTCCTGTAGGCAGTATTGCCAATGCCTTGAGTGGAAAAATCCCCGGATTATCCAGTGTACAATCCAGTGGACAACCAGGTGCAGATGACGCTACGATCTATGTACGTGGTGTGGGGTCGTTGACAGAAGGACTATCTGCCCCTTTGATGCTGGTAGATGGGGTAGAGCGTTCGTTTTACCAGTTGGACCCGAACGAAATTGAAGACATCACGGTATTGAAAGACGCTTCGGCAACTGCGGTGTTTGGTGTGCGTGGTGCCAATGGTGTCGTTTTGGTTACTACTAAGCGCGGACAGGAAGGCAAAGCTAAAATCAGTTTTTCTACCAGTATGGCACTTCAGTTGCCTACCCGTATACCGGAATTTGCCAATAGTTATGATTATGCAACAACTTACAATAATGCTCAGTTGCGTGATGGAGTGACAGAAGAAAACCTGGCGTTTTCACCGGAAATGCTGGAAGCATTCCGCACCCATAGTAATCCGTTGATTTATTCAGATACTGACTGGACTGATATGCTGATAAGAAAGACAGCAGTACAGACCCAACATAACTTTAATATTTCAGGTGGTTCAAAGCGTGTTCGCTATTTTGCCTCGCTGGGTGTATTTACTCAAGACGGACTTTTTAAAACCTTCGATACGCACGGACATAAGACAGGTTTTAAATATAACCGTTACAACTACCGTGTGAACATGGATGTGGATGTAACCAAAACTACTTCCATGAAAATCAATCTGGGAGGGCGCCTGACTGACAAACGTGAACCTAACTATAATAACGGTACAGCTACAAATGTTAAAAGCTTGTTCAGGGATATATATTGGACACCTCCTTTTGCAGGACCGGGTATTGTAGATGGAAAGTGGGTTACGGTAAATGCACAAACATTTGGAAAATTCGGTACTGTATATGATGCATTGAACTCCTATTATGGAAAAGGTTTCAATACGTATGATAATAATGTAGTGAACTTTGACTTTGTACTTGATCAGAAGCTTGACTTTCTTACAAAAGGATTGAAAGCTCACGTGAAAGGTGCCTATAATAGCGGTGTGAGTATAACTAAGCGTCGTGAAGGGCGCGCAGATCGTTATGAAGCTTTTCTGGGAGAAGGAGATGAAGTCTTGCTGAAGAAAAACCAGGAGATGCAAACGCTGGGATATAGTGATGAAAAATACGGTCAATCCCGCGACTGGTATCTAGAAGCTGCCGTGAATTATCAGAGGAAGTTCGGCCCTCATAACGTGTCTGCTTTGTTTATGTATAATCAAAATATGAAATATTACTATTCTGATAAGTCGTTTCCCGGTATTCCACGTAGTTATGTAGGTCTCGTAGGACGCGCTACTTATGACTATAAAACCCGCTATCTGGCAGATTTCAGCATTGGATATAACGGTTCTGAAAATTTTGCGGAAGGCAGTCGTTTTGGTTTCTTCCCTGCCGGATCCATCGGATGGATAATTTCGGAAGAACCTTTCATGAAATCTTTAAAACCATATATCAGTTATCTGAAACTACGTGGCTCGTATGGTATTGTGGGTAATGATATTGTATCTGATGGTTCCAGATTCCTGTATCTTCCCGATGCATATACAATCAGTACTGAAAAATACGGTTTTGGTTCAATTGTCAATAATGTATTGGCTGGAGCGAAAGAATCGAGAATTGGTAATCCGAACGTAACTTGGGAAACAGCGGCCAAACAGAATTATGGTATTGATCTACACTTTTTTGACAGTCGCCTGAAAACGTCTTTCGATTACTTCATTGAACACCGCAAAGACATTCTGATCTCCCGTAATATCAATCCAGGTTATCTTGCCGTAAGTTTGCCTATCGTAAATATGGGTAAAGTTAATAATAAAGGTTTCGAAGTGACGGCTCGCTGGGAAGACCAGATTCAGAATGTAAGATATCATATTGGAACCAATTGGGGATATGCCAAGAATGAGATTGTATTCAACGATGAAATTCCTCAGCCTTATGAATGGATGCGTCGGACAGGTCGTCCTGTCGGGCAACAGTTCGGATATATGTACGATGGTTTCTTTACCGAAGAAGAGGCTGCCAATTATGCTTCGCTGAAAGGAAAAGAAGGTGGCATTCCAGATCATGGTGAGGGATTTACTCCTTTGGCCGGTGATGTGAAATATAAGGATCTGAACGGAGATCATAAGATTGACAATAATGATGTTTCGGCCATTGGTAATCCTATTTATCCATTGCTTACAGGTAATTTGTCAATGGGCTTCTCCTGGAAAGGTTTGGATTTCAGTATGACGTGGGCGGGTGCATTCAAAACTTCCCGTCTGGTTGCAGACTTTTATCGTTATCCGTTTGGAAGTACCAATAATCGCTCTTTGCTGAAGTATATGATCGATGATGCCTGGACGCCGGAAAAAGGAAATTCCGCAAAGGCGCCGGCTATTTCGTTGACAAACAGTAAACCGAATAATTATAAAGATTCTGATTTATGGTTGCGTGACGCTTCCTATGTTCGTCTGAAGAATCTGGAAGTGGGGTATTCTTTCCCTCAAGGTCTTTTGAGTAAGATGCATCTGAGTTCTTTACGCATTTCTCTTTCCGGTTATAACTTATTGACATTTGATGCATTGGGTTTCAGTGACCCCGAAAGTAATCCCAGTGGAGATACCTATCCGTTGGTGAAAGTTATAAACTTTGGATTAAAGGTTGGATTTTAACGCTTAAATAAAAGAAATGATATGAAAAATATAAAGAAACATTTTCATGCTATTGTGCTGTTGTTGGGATTGCTGATTTCCACCAACGCATGCGAGGATTTAGCTTTCGGAGATAAATTCTTGCAGAAGCCCCCCAGTACGGATGTTACGATTGACACGGTCTTTTCTACGGCTGAGTATGCTCGCAGAGTTCTGTGGTACAGTTATCGATATCTGCCGATGGGACTGGAAACATCGAATAGTTATTGGAACACGATGTGGCTGGGAAATATTGAAGGCCTGACGGATTTGAATCAGGATTATCTGGGGTATTCGGGCGTTAATAAGGTTTATTATGCCGGTAATTATAATGCTGGTACGGAAAATTCGCCAAGAGGCACCTACATGGCTACCAAGATTCGTTTCAATGAGAATGAAACCCATATGTGGTCGGCTATTCGCAACGCCTGGCTGATTGTAGCCAACATAGACAGAGTGCCCGATATGGATAGGACAGAGAAAGAACGTTTGAAAGCGGAAGCTAAGGCAATGGTAGCTGTATATTATGCGCACATGTTGCGTCATTACGGTGGATTGCCCATTATAGATAAAGTCATTTCACCCGATGAAGCATCGATGCCTACCCGGGCCACTTTGCAGCAGACAGTCGATTTTATAGTAAGACTGTTGAACGAAGCTATTGATTGTCCGGAGTTCCCTTGGCATATATCAGAAGCGGAGATGTCTAATTGGGACGGACGTTTGACAAAAGCCGGTGCAATGGGGTTGAAAGCAAGAGTTTTACTTTTTGTCGCCAGTCCGCTGTTTAATAATGATGAGCCTTACTTTCAGGGAGCAGCTTCCGAAGCGCTGATGACTTGGTTCGGCAACTATGACCGTGAACGTTGGAAACATGCAATGGATGCTTGTGAAGCTTTCTTTAAGGCTGTTGACAGCAATGGTTTCTATAAATTGGTCGAAAAAGAAGATGTTAATCCCAGTGGATACCGTTATGCCTTCCGTGCAGCTTATTTTGATCGTGGTACTACCGAAACCTTAATATCTGTCCGTAGAGAGAATTATTATAAGGCTAATCAGCAACCCTATACCAACCAGTCTATTCGCTGGGGAGCAATCTGCCCGACAAAAGAATATTTTGATATGTTTCCGACTGCCGATGGAGATAATTTTGATTGGAGTAATCCGGAACATACAAAGAATCCATTCATGAACAGAGACCCTCGTTTATCTGAAACATTCATATTGGACGGAGATCTTTTCCAGAACAGAACGGCTGGTGTTACACAAGAAAAACCTGATGATAAGGAAAACTATCCGGCAGGAAGAGACTGGAATGTAGGACAAGTGACTGCTAAGTCTTTATTAACAGGATTATCTTGCAGAAAATGGGGATTGGACCGTGCAGGCGAATATAATGGTCATATTATTCAGTGGCCTCATCTGCGTATTGCAGAAATATATTTGAGTTATGCGGAAGCTTTGAATGAGTACAATAATGGGCCGAATGAGCTGGCTTATCATTATGTCGATAAAGTACGTGCTCGTGTCGGTATGAAAGGATTGAAGAAAGGATTGAGTAAGGAAGAATTCAGAAAAGAGCTTCTTCGTGAGCGTGCTTGCGAATTTGGTTATGAAGAAGTACGCTTTTTCGATTTAATCCGTTGGAAGATGAAAGAAAAATTCTCTACTCCTTTGCATGGATTGAATATCTATAAAAACAAGAATGACGGCAGTTATATTTGTGAAGAGTTTCCACTTCTGGGAGGAGAACAAAGTCGTTCTTGGTGGAATCCCGGTGGATTTTCGGAGAAATGGTATCTGAGTGCTTTCCCCCAGAATGAAATAAATAAAGGATATGGGTTGGTACAAAACCCCGGTTGGGAATAATACATCTGAAAAACATAGATAAAAAAGAGTATGAATAAAAAGATAAATATCATATTGGCAAGTGTGCTGTGTTCATTCAACCTGATGGCACAAGTAGACACATTGACGATTCATAAGGATAAAGTGGTGATAGATTACGGCCGCAATATTACTCATGATGCAAGAGAGGTTACCGGTGCCGTTTTTACGGCTACCAGCGATAAACTTTCGCATAAGAATAGCATTAATGCTACGAATCAATTGTTTGGTATGCTTCCGGGATTGCAGGTGTTGCAAAATGCCGGTGCGGTTTGGGAAGACGGAGCCACTTTGTATGTGCGTGGAATGGGGACTTTGAATTCCAAAAGTCCACTTATATTGGTCGATGGTTTCGAACGTTCTCTTAAGGAATTAAGTTCAGAAGAAATAGAATCGGTCAGTGTACTGAAAGATGCGGTAGCTACCAGCTTATACGGTATTCGTGGCGCTAACGGTGTAATTCTGGTTAAAACGAAACGGGGTAGTCTGACTTCTCCTCAGATTAGTTTTTCTTATGAGTTCAATATGGCTACTCCGAAGCGTTTACCCGATTTTGTAGATGGATATACTTATGCATCTGCGTTGAATGAGGCAATGAAGAACGATGGTTTGATGCCACGCTATTCGGTGGCAGAACTGGATGCTTTTAAAAACCAGACCAATCCGTTGTTTTATCCTAATGTAGATTGGGTAGACGAGACACTGAGAGGAGCCAGCTATGGTGATAATATAACCTTTTCGGCGCGTGGTGGCGGTAAGTTTGTAAGCTACTATACGATGTTAAACTTTATGGATAACCGTGGAATCTTGCAGCCTACCGGAGATAATGATGGCTACTCTACTCAACTTAAGTATTCCAAGCTGAATGTTCGTACAAATTTAGATATTGCGGCTTCACCTACTACAACTGTACAATTGAACTTATTGGGCAACTTCTCTGAACATAATCGTCCGGGAACAGGGGTTAGTGATATTTTTACAGCCTTATATCAGGTTCCTGCCGCTGCGTTTCCCATTAAGACGGAAAGAGGTATTTGGGGAGGTACTACGACTTATGGCAATAATCCGGTTGCTAATATTTCGGGTAAAGGATATGCGCGTTCTCAGACCCGTGCCTTGTTTGCCGATATACATTTGAAACAGGATCTGGCAGCTCTATTACCGGGTTTAACCGGTGGTATTAAAGTTGCTTTGGACAACACTGCTGCCTATTGGGATAGCAATACGAAGAATTTTGGTTACGAGTCGGCGGTTTTGAATTTGGAGACAGGGGAAAAAGAATTTAATACTCATGCCAATGAAGGTACACTCTCTTATTCTAAAAGTGTAGGTTCTGTTACCACTCACTTCAACTTTGAGGCTTATGCTAACCTGTCCAGACAGTGGGGTAAGCATGATTTGAATGCTACTTTCATGTACTCCATGGATAAGATAAAGTCAAAGGGACGTAATACAGGGCGGGCTTTCATGGATGTAATAGGTCAGGCACATTACGCATATAATAATCGCTATTTAGTGGATTTGTCATTGTCCGGTTCTGCGTCCAGTATATTAGACCCCGATGATCGTTGGGGAATATTCCCGGCTATTGGTGCCGGCTGGATTCTTTCAGAAGAAAGTTTCCTGAAGAATGACTGGCTGAACTTCTTGAAATTGAGAGCTTCGTATGGTGTTTCCGGACGTGCTGATTACGCTGTGAACTTATTTCAGGATATCTATGGTAGCGGAGGCTCATACTTCTTTAAGAATGCTCCTACTTCTATGAGTGGCATGAAGTTGACTCAATTAGGAGTTGAGGGACTTACATATGAAAAATCTCATAAGCTGAATGTCGGGGTCGATTTCAAGGCATGGAATAAATTGTCATTGGCTGTTGATGCTTTCTATGATCATCGTACAGACATTCTTGTTGCTGGCGGAAATGCAGTCTCTGGTATATTGGGTATGTCGGTACCGAATGTCAATGACGGAGTTGTTGACAATAAGGGTATTGAAATAGCTCTGAACTGGGACGATAAGATTTCAAATTTCACATACCACTTGGGTGGGCAGTTCTCATTTGTGCGCAATAAAATTATAAATCAAAATGAAGAGTATCGCCCCCATGATTATCAGAAGCGTACAGGAGGTTCTTTAAATCAGATTTTTGGTTATGAAGTGATGGGTATTTATCAGTCTCAGGAAGAAATCGATAATCGTGAGGTTAAGCAATATCTGGGCGATGTGCGTCCTGGAGATCTGATGTTTAAGGATCAAAACGGAGATAACCGGATAGATGCTTATGACCAAGTAGCATTGGGATATAACTCTACATGTCCCGAAATATATTATTCTTTTGATCTAGGAGCGGAATATAAAGGTTGGGGTGTCTATGCCTTGTTCCAGGGAACAGGTAATTACAGCAAGTTATTGGATACAAGAAGTATTTATCGGCCTATAGTAGGTAATAATACGATTTCTACTTATTATTACGAAAATCGTTGGAGTGAAACGAATCCAAACGGTACCCTCCCGCGCCTGACTTATTCAGGATCAGATAATAACTACAACAATAATTCATTGTGGGTGGCTGATGCGTCCTTTTTGAAGTTGAGGACATTGGAAATGTATTACAGGTTTCCGGAAAAACTATTGAAGAAAACCGGTTTTCTGGGTGGAGCTAAAATCTTTGCCCGTGCGCATGATTTGTTCTGTATTGATGGGATTGACATTCGTGATCCAGAGGCTATTGGTGCATCACATCCTACTATGACTCAATATGCATTTGGATTTAATTTATCTTTCTAAAAAAGTGGAATAATATGAAGCCAATAAATAAGTATTTAATAATATTTCTATCACTGTTCTTATTTGCAGCTTGTGATTTTATGGATTGTAACGAATCGGATTATTATTCGAAAGAACAGATTCAAGGGAGTTATGCACGCGTCAAGCAGTTTGTAACGAATGTTTATAGTTATTTGCCTCAAGACTTTTGCAGTATTGACGGTGCAATGCAAGATGCAGCTACAGATGATGCCATACATGTTTACAAAACATCAAACGTGCAGAGATTTGTTAATGGAACTTGGTCTGCCAATACTACGATTGATGACAAATTCTCTAACTACTATTCAGGGATTCACGACGCTAATTTCTATTTGGAAAATATGGTAGGACTGACTTTTGAAGACTGGAAGTATGGAGACGAGTATGAAGATTGGATGAAAGAATATCCGAATTATGAGTATGAGATTCGTTTCTTGCGGGCATTTTTCTATTTTGAGCTGGTGAAGCGCTATAAGAATATTCCTTTAATAACAAAAGTTGTTACTAAAGAGGAGGCGAATAATGCTGAGCCTGTGGCAGCCGGTGTGATCTTAGATTTTATTATTTCCGAATGTACCGAAATGGCGCAACTGCTTCCGGTGAGTTATACAAACTTTGGAAAAGAGCAGGAGACCGGACGTGTGACGAAGGGAGTCGCTCTGGCGTTGAAAGCTCGTGCTGCATTATATGCTGCAAGCCCTTTGTTCAATCCGGATAACGATAAAAGTAAATGGATTGCCGCCGCAGAAGCTGCCTATGAGATTATTGGTAACCAATCTGCTTTGGGATATACTTTGGATAAGAATTTTGCAAATCTGTTCGGAACACAGAATAATAGAAGTCAAGAGGTTATTTGGGCACGTCCTAACGGAGAGAATAATGGTTTTGAGGCTTCTAACTTTCCTATGGGGGTGACAGGCGGGAAAACGTCTACTTGCCCGACGGAAAATCTGGCAAGCGCATTTGAAATGAATAACGGTGAGCCTTTTGATTGGACTAATGAAGCTATGCGTGAGAATCCTTATGCTCAGAGAGATCCTCGTTTTTATCTGACCATCGTTCATAACAGTATGAAGTGGCCGGCAGATAAGGAAGTGGAAATATGGGAAGGAGGAAGCAACGGGTTGCCATTGACTAATGCTACGACTACAGGGTACTACTTGCGCAAGTATGTCAACAGTAGTATAAGTTTTGAGGCAGGTGCACCAACTACCAAAGCTCATCACAACTGGATATTATTCAGATATGCAGAAGTGTTGCTAAACTATGCTGAAGCTATGGTCAATGCTTATGATGACATTGCATTTACGAATGAAAAATGTGGCATGTCCGCATTACAAGCTGTAAATCAAGTTCGCGGCAGAGATGGGGTAAAGATGCCCGCATTGTCCGGAACTTTATCCCCTGCAGTTTTCCTGAAACGTCTGAAGAATGAACGTAGAGTTGAACTTGCCTTTGAGGGACATCGCTTTTGGGATCTTCGTCGCTGGAAAGAGCTGGACGCCTTAAAAGATATTTATGGAGTGAAGATAACGAAGGAAGAATCAGGTATAAATTATACAAGGCAATTGTTGGATACACGTTTGGTTGATGATAAGTTATACTTTTATCCGATTGCCAATACGGAACTTTTCAAGAATGACAAATTGAAGCAGAATCCGGGTTGGGATTAGCAAATGTGGTAAATATAAACAAAGGAAGGCCGTTGTTACATTAAAAAGTCAGAACGGCCTTTCTACTAATTATCCACTATGGACTATAGACATAATAATAAATATTTAGGTAAAAAGGATTAAGGATGAAAATAAATAAACTTTGGATATTGTGTTTGCTTATTCTTTGTTCGTGCAGCACAAAAAATGAGGAAGATATTGTGTCTCGTGGTTTTGAGAGAGCTGAACTGCAACTTTCTGCTCAGTTGAAAGTGGTACCGGAACCTAATGAGTATCCGCGTACCATAAAAGACGGGAAATTGAAAACTACGAAAAAGAATGATTGGACCGAAGGGTTCTATCCGGGATGTCTGTGGTATGTATATGAACATAATCATAATGAAAACTGGAAAGAGTCTGCAATAAAATGGACTGAAGCTCTCGAACCATTGAAAAAACTGACAAACCATCATGATATCGGTTTTCTGATGTACTGTAGCTTTGGTAATGCATATCGTTTGACCGGTAACGAAATCTATAAAGATATTCTGGTAGAATCAGCCCGTTCACTATGTACACGCTTTAATCAAAAAACGGGTTGTATAGAGTCATGGAATTACCGAAAAGCGTGGAACGGAATAGATGAATGGTTTTATCCTGTAATCATTGATAATATGATGAATCTGGAACTTCTGTATTTTGCTACGAAAGTAACAGGAGATTCTGTTTATGCAAATATCGCTAATGCACATGCGGAAACTACTGCGAAGAATCAGTTCCGTGCAGATTACAGTAATTATCACGTAGTGAATTATGACGAAGAGACGGGAAAAGTACTTCATAAAGCTACTTGTCAGGGATTTTCGGATAACTCTGCTTGGGCACGTGGACAGGCATGGGCTATTTACGGCTATACGATGGCTTATCGTGAAACAAAAAGAAAGGATTTCTTGGATATGGCGATCCATACAGCCGACTTCTGGCTGAATCATCCAAATCTGCCGGAAGACGGAGTACCATATTGGGATTTCAATGCGGGGCAGGAGGGATTTGTTCCGGATTGGAATTATGACCCTCAGATGTTTAAAGAAGTGCCACGTGATGCTTCAGCAGCGGCAATTGCAGCTTCTGCTTTTCTGGAATTGACGGATTATGTGGATGATGGAGAAAAGTATGAACAGGCAGGTGAACATATATTGAAGAGTTTGTCTTCTCCGCTCTATTTGGCAGAGTCGGGAACGAACTGTAATTTTATCTTAATGCATAGCGTAGGGAGCATTCCTCATGGAAGTGAGATAGATGTTCCTTTAGTATATGCTGATTATTATTATCTGGAGGCATTATTAAGATATAGTAAGAAACAAAAATAGTCTAGCTGGCGATAGATAGCTGGAGAAGATAAAGGCTTTTCAGAGGATTTTAGAGTTGGAAAAGAGTAAATAACCCGAAATAATAGACTGATGTGTACTATTGTGTTTTTTTTATTGGTGATTTTCGCTTCAGGCTTGCAGGCTGGTGAATCGCATTTTTCTACGGCAGGTTTTTATGAGCTTGCCGGTAGTGGGCGTGAAGTATATAATATGAACGTAGGATGGAGATTTCATAAAGGAAGTTGTCCGGATGCATGGCAAAGAGATTTTGATGACTCTTTATGGGATATTGTGAGTATACCACATGGAATCGAACTACTTCCTGAAGAGGCAAGTGGTAATATTAATTATCAAGGAGAGGCATGGTATCGGAAAACCTTTTCTGTGCCTGAGAATCTAAAAAATAAAATAGTTTATCTGTACTTTGAAGGTATAATGGGTAAGTCACGGATCTGGCTTAACGGAAAGTTACTTAGAGAACATTATAATGGTTATTTGCCGGTCATCGTAGATGTAACGGAAGGATTGAATTTTGAGACGGCTAATACATTGGCTATTTGTGCGGATAATAGTGATGATCCCTCATTTCTGCCTGGCAAACCCCAGCAAGCTTTGGACTTTACTTATTTTGGAGGAATTTATAGGGATTGCTTCTTGATAGCTCATAATCCAGTACATATTACGGATGCTAATTATGAAGATGAAATTGCAGGGGGCGGTGTTTTTATCCATTACCCTTTTGTTTCGGAAGATAAAGCTGAAATAGGTGTGAAAATTCATTTGCGTAATGAGTCGTCAGGTTTGTTTAAAGGAGAGCTTATGCTGACGTTACGGGATATCTCAGGCAAAGAGATTAGCAGAGGAGTAAAAAAACTCTCGCTACGAAAGGGCAGGGCAAATTATTATGATGTGAATCTGTATGTGGAGTGTCCGGAGCTTTGGACACCTGATTCTCCTATTTTGCATCAGTTAGAGATTAAACTGGTAGATGGGAATGGTATCCTCATTGATGGAATGTTACAGAAAGTAGGAATTCGTAAAATAGAATACAGAGGGAGAGATGGTCTGTACTTGAATAATAAACCTTATCGGGATAAGCTGATAGGAGTTAATCGTCATCAGGATTTTGCTATTATCGGTAACGCACTGCCCAATTCTTTACATTGGCGCGATGCGAAAAAACTGCGTGATGCGGGAATTCGTGTTGTACGCTGTATTCATTACCCTCATGATCCTGCTTTTCTGGATGCCTGTGACGAATTCGGTATTTTAACGATATTGGCTGTTGCCGGATGGCAATTCTGGAATGATGAACCGGTTTTTTCAGAAAGAGCCTACTCTGATATTCGTGGTCTGGTTCGTCGTGATCGTAATCATCCTTCTACTTTTATGTGGGAACCGGTTTTGAATGAAACACATTTTCCTAAGGAATATGCTCATAATGCGAAGAAAACTGTCGATGAAGAATACCCGTATGAACAAGCTCTTTCTGCCTGTGATCCGGGATCACCGGGAAGTGATTATTTTCCTGTGATTTACACTCATCCTACATCTGTGTCCGCTGGTAAGAAATCGGTTTATAATGCCGGTACATTGAAAGAAGAAATCATGTACTTTACTCGGGAGTTCGGGGATAATGTAGATGATTGGAATTCCCATAATTCAAACAGTAGGGTACATCGTTCGTGGGGAGAAAGTCCTATGTTACAACAAGCTGTACATTATGCTTCTCCTGCTTATCCTTATACATGCCTGGAGACACTCTACGCTTCGCAACTTGCACATGTAGGTGGAACTTTGTGGCATGCCTTTGATCATCAACGCGGATATCATCCTCAACCGTTCTATGGTGGAATAATGGATGCTTTTCGCCAGCCCAAAATGTCTTATTATATGTTTATGGCACAGAGGCCTTTTGACAAATTGGACAAACTTCCGGCAGAGAGTGGTCCTATGGTCTATGTAGCGAACGAGATGACACCTTTCTCATCCGAAGACGTTACAGTTTATTCTAATTGTGAAGAAGTGCGTTTGACTGTTTTTGAGAATGGTAAAAAATACGTTTACCAACGTTCTACCGATAAGTGCAAAATGCCTTCTCCTATTATTACTTTCAAAGATGCTTTTCATTTTATGGAATTGAAGGCTTTGGCCCGTTCTGGAAAACGAAAAGAAGCATATATATTGGCAGAAGGGCTGGTAAACGGTAAGATTGTGGTAACCAATAAAAAGTATCCTTCATGGCGGCCAGTGAGTCTGCGCCTTCGTGTAGATGATGACGGTTTGCCTTTGCATGCTGATGGTTCAGATGTTGTTACGTTAATAGCGGAGATTGTAGATGAGGAAGGTACGGTAAAGAGACTGAATAATACTTCTGTACGTTTTACGGTTACGGGTGAGGCTACATTGTTAGGGGATTGCGATATTGCATGCAATCCTGTACCGGCCCATTGGGGAAGTGCCCCTGTCTTGATTCGTGCGACAACAAATGCAGGAAAGATAAATATTCGGGCAGAAGTCTTGGGAGAAGGAGTACATGCTATTGTTCCTTGTGAGTTTGAATATAAGTCTGTGAAGCCTGTGATGCGCTTTATTTATAATCCGGTTGAGGTTCGGAACAGTGCCGAAAAAAAAGTTGAAACTCACGGGACAGACGATCTGGAACTCAGTTCAATGAAAGAGGAAATTTTACGATTGAAAAGAAGGATTTCTAAATATGAATTGCGTGAAGTAGAATTACAACAGGAAAGTTTTGGAGAAAAAAAATAATATCTATATTTGGGACACGTTTGAAACATATCTGAAATGTGTTCACCTTGTATGCGATGAAATTTAATAATCTGATAGTATGAAAAAAAATATAATAAGTTTAGTTGCAGTATGTCTGTTAGGTGCTTTGTTTACAGTAATGGCAGGTGAAGTGAAAACGATTAAAATTCCGTATTGGCAGGACATACAGACAGTTTCGGTGAACAGGGAAGAACCGCGCACAGCTTTTATGACGTATGATAGCCGTCAGTCTGCACTTAGCGGGGAATATGAGAATAGTAAATACTATAAATTGCTGAATGGAACATGGAAGTTCTATTACTCGGATTCGCATCGTAGTTTGCCGGGAGATGCTGTTCAGGCTGTAGCTGATATGAATGGTTGGAGTGATATCCAGGTTCCGGGAAATTGGGAAGCGCAAGGATACGGTACACCTATTTATACGAATCACGGATATGAATTCAAAGCGCTTAATCCGCAACCGCCACAATTGCCGGAAGATATACCCGTAGGTATTTATCGTCGGGAAATAACTGTGCCGGAAGACTGGATGTCACGAGATATCTATTTGCATATTGCGGGCGCTAAATCCGGGGTTTATGTGTATCTGAATGGAAATGAAGTTGGCTATAATGAAGATTCTAAAAATCCTGCGGAGTTTTTGATAAATAAATATCTCCGGAATGGTAAGAATACATTGGTCTTGAAGATTTTTCGCTGGAGTACGGGTTCCTATCTGGAGTGTCAGGATTTTTGGCGTCTGAGTGGAATTGAGCGCGATGTGTTTCTCTATTCTCAGCCAAAAGTAGCTGTAAAAGACTTCAGGGTGATCTCTACATTGGATGACAGTTATACGAATGGTATTTTCAAGTTGGCTGTTGATGTTCGTAATCATGCTCTTGCCGGTAAAAAGATGCAAGTGTTTTATGAATTGATAGATAAAGTTTCCGGTAAGGTTGCAGTTAATGGTGTAAGTGATTGTGAGGTAAAGAGCTCAGAAACTCAAACGGTTACTTTTAATGCAAGTTTGCCTGGAGTAAAAACCTGGACTTCAGAAGCTCCTAATCTCTATAAGTTGTTGATTACGTTGAAAGAAGGAAATGAAGTGACGGAGATTATTCCTTTCAATGTTGGTTTTCGGCGTATTGAAATCAAAGCGATTGATCAAATTGCTAAAAATGGGAAACCGTATGTCGTATTACTTATTAATGGTCAGCCTTTGAAGTTGAAAGGTGTCAATATTCATGAGCATAATGAAGAAACGGGGCATTATGTAACGGAAGAATTGATGCGCAAGGACTTTGAATTGATGAAACGTAATAATTTGAACACGGTTCGTCTTTGCCATTATCCACAAGACCGTCGGTTTTATGAATTGTGCGATGAGTTTGGGCTCTATGTATACGATGAAGCCAATGTTGAATCACATGGAATGTATTACGATTTGCGCAAAGGTGGATCATTGGGCAATAATCCGGAATGGTTGAAGCCACATCTGTATCGTACTGCAAATATGTACGAACGGAACAAGAATTATCCTTCTGTTACATTCTGGTCTTTGGGAAATGAGGCTGGTAATGGTTACAATTTCTATCAGACATATTTATGGATAAAAGGACAGGATAAGGAACTTATGGACAGGCCGGTGAATTATGAACGTGCACAGTGGGAATGGAATACGGATATGTATGTACCCCAATATCCCAGCGCAGAATGGCTGAGGTATATTGGTGAAACTGGGTCTGACCGGCCGGTGGTTCCGTCGGAGTATTCTCATGCAATGGGAAATTCAAATGGTAATCTATGGGATCAATGGAAAGAGATTTATAAATATCCTAATCTTCAAGGGGGATATATATGGGACTGGGTAGATCAGGGATTATTAAGAACGGATGAGAATGGACGTAAGTATTGGACGTATGGGGGCGATTATGGTGTAAATATGCCGAGTGATGGTAATTTCTGCTGTAATGGACTTGTCGGTCCTGACCGCAAACCGCATCCTGCCATGGCGGAAGTGAAATATGTGCATCAGAATGTGATGTTTAGTGTTGTTGATGCAACTTCCGGTAAGTATCGAGTGTTCAACCGATTTTATTTTACTAATTTGAGAAAGTATACCATCCAATATGAATTACGTGCTAATGGTATGGTGCTGAAAAAAGGGAAGTTATTATTGGATGTCGCTCCTCAAGCAGAAAAGGAATTTACTATTCCGGTGAAGAATGTGCAGGGAAAAGCTGGAATAGAGTATTTTGTGCATTTCAGTGTAGTCACTACTCAGCCGGAACCTCTGATACCGGTTGGACACGAAATAGCATATGAACAATTCAGACTTCCGGTAACAGTTGATAAAGCGGCATATAAAGCTGCGGGACCTACTTTGAGCTTTAAAGAAGAAGGTAATAATCTGATTGTTTCTTCATCTAAGGTTTATTTTGAGTTTAATCGTGATTCAGGTCTGGTTACTTCATATAAAGTGGATGGAACTGAGTATTTTGACCGAGGATTTGGAGTACAACCCAACTTCTGGCGGGCACCTAATGATAATGATTATGGGAATACAAATCCGAAACGTTTGTTGATTTGGAAAACTTCAAGTCATAATTTTAATATTAGTAATGCTTCCATAAGTATGGAAGGGCAAAATGCAGTTCTGAGTGTAGTATATAATTTACCGGCTGGCAACCAATACTTGATGGATTATAGAATATATCCGGATGGAATAATAAATGTGAACGTGAAATTTACTGCAACTGATCAGGAAGCTATACGGACTGAAGTTCAGGAAGATACTCATCTTGCCACTTATACTCCCGGTAAAAAGAAAGAGAATAAAGATCAGCTCGAAGTACCTCGTATTGGTGTGCGTTTCCGTATACCGCAAAGTCTGAATGTAGTAGAATACTTTGGGCGTGGTCCCGAAGAAAATTACATTGACCGTAATGCAGGAAGTATGGTAGGACGTTACAAGACTACTGCTGATTTCATGTATGTAGATTATGTTCGTCCACAAGAAAACGGTCATCGTACGGATACACGCTGGGTAGCTTTGACTGATAAAAATGGTCGGGGCCTGCTAGTTCAGGCTAAACAGACTATAGGCTTTAATGCTTTGAGAAATACGGTGGAGGATTTTGATTCGGAAGAATCATCGCGTCCATATCAATGGAGGAATCGTTCTCCAGAGGAAATTAATCAGCATAATGTGGATGAAGCTAGAAATCTGATACGGAAAATGACTCATATTAATGATATTGTTCCTCGAAATTTTGTGGAGGTTTGTGTGGATATGAGACAGCAAGGAGTGGCTGGTTATGACAGTTGGGGAGCAAAAGTGCAGCCTGGCTATACGATACCTGCTAACCAAAATTATGAATGGGGATTTACATTTGTACCAGTGAGGGCAAAGGGCGATGTAGACAAGTCACTACGTTATAATTATTAATTTTGTAATATTATGAATAACATATTCCTCTTATTAAGGGAATACAATAATAATTTATGTATGAAGAAATTTAAATTTTTATTGCTGAGCGCGTGTATTGCGCTAGTTGCGTGCACAACTAAAACATCGTCTGAACAACAAGTTTCAGACAAAGGGACAAAATGGAGTTGGGACAAGGGAACGATTGTTGTAGAAACTCCCGAGCGTCCGGCTGAACAAACAAGTGTAATAGGGCTGACGATACCTAAAATGGAAGTGGTTCGTGTGGGATTTGTAGGTTTGGGAATGCGTGGTCCCGGAGCTGTAGAACGTTTTACGTATATTCCGGGTGTAGAAATCGTTGCTTTATGTGACTATGAAAAGGAACGGGCAGAGAAATGTCAGAAGTATTTACAGAGAGCTTCTATGCCTAAAGCAGCTATATATTCAGGTGAAAAAGGATACGAAGAATTGTGTAAACGGGATGATATAGATCTGGTGTATATCGCAACAGATTGGCTGCATCATTTCCCTGTCGCTATGTGTGCGATGGAGAATAATAAAAATGTCGCCATCGAAGTTCCTTCTGCTATGGACTTGAAAGAGTGTTGGGCATTGGTAAATATGAGCGAGAAGACTCGCAAACATTGTATGATCCTTGAGAACTGCTGTTATGACTGGTTTGAAATGAATACTCTGAATATGGCGCAACAGGGTGTGTTTGGGGAGGTCGTTCGTGCCCAGGGAGCTTATATTCATAATCTGGAACCTTTCTGGGATCATTACTGGAAGAATGGTGAAAATGACAAACTGGGTTGGCGTCTGGAATATAATATGAAGCATCGGGGAGATGTATATGCCACTCATGGTCTTGGTCCTGTAGCGCAAGCGTTGGATATACATCGTGGTGACCGTATGAAGACACTCGTTGCTATGGATACCAAATCGGTAGTAGGTAAGTCGTTGGTAGAAGAAAGAACGGGACAGCCTTGTGAGAATTTCCGTAACGGTGACCATACAACTACGTTGATTCGTACGGAAAATGGAAAGGTGATTGAGATACAACATGATGTGATGACTCCGCAACCCTATAACCGTCTATATCAGTTGACCGGTACCAAGGGGTTCGCAAATAAATATCCGATAGAAGGTTATGCATTGGATGCAAAACAGCTGAATGCGTCGGGAGTTGCACCTGAGGTAGATAACTTGAATTCCCATAGTTTTATGCCTAAAAAAGATATGGAAGCTCTAGTGCAGAAATACCAGCATCCCATCCTGAAGAAATACGGTGAAATGGCAAAAGAAGTTGGTGGTCATGGTGGCATGGACTTTATTATGGATAGTCGTTTGGTGTATTGCCTGCAAAATGGACTTCCCTTAGATATGGATGTCTATGATTTGGCAGAATGGTGTTGTCTGGCCGAGTTAGGCGAATTGTCTATGGACAACAATTGTGCAGCCGTTGCTTTCCCGGACTTTACCCGTGGCGAATGGAATAAAGTGAAGGGGTATAAGCATGCTTATGCTTCCCCTGAAGATGAAAGTGTTGCCATGGAGAAAGCCAAAAAAATCACGGCAAAGCTGAAAGAAAAAGGTGCCGTAGAATGGGCGGGTGAAGCTGTGGAAAATAAAAAGTAGATGTAAGTAGAGATTAGGTAAAAGTAGACGAAAAAGGAACTTCAACGTTTGGAGTTCCTTTTTTGATTTATTGATTGTGAAAAGTGCTTATAAATGTATTAGGTAGTTTAAAAGAAGTTATAAAACGAAGCCCGGAAACTTTTGAGGATGAAAAAGTTTTTAATTTTGCACACTATGTGTAAGTATAGATACCATATATGGAACAAAAATATATATTAAGCGCAATAGATGCTGCTCTGCAAGCCGGTGCAGACATTCTTTCCATCTATAATGACCCGGCATCGGACTTTGAAATAGAAAAAAAAGCGGATAACTCCCCTTTAACCATTGCGGATCGCAAGGCACATGAAACGATTACCGGTTTTCTGTGCGATACTCCTTTTCCTATTCTGAGTGAAGAAGGGAAACATTTACCCTATGCAGAACGCTGTGGATGGAATGCTTTGTGGATTGTAGACCCTCTGGACGGTACCAAGGAGTTTATTAAACGAAATGGAGAGTTTACTGTAAATATCGCATGGGTTAATCATTCAGTACCCGTAATGGGAGTTATTTATCTTCCTGTGAAACAGGAACTTTATTTTGCAGAAGAAAGCATTGGGGCATACAAACTCTCCAATGTAACTTCTCGCGGAAATGCTTCACTGGATGAACTGATTGCATCCGCTACCCGTCTGCCTTCTGTTACCGAAAGAGGAAAATTTGTAATCGTGGCTTCCCGTTCGCATCTAACTCCGGAGACGGAGGCTTATATCGAAGAAATGAAGCGTCAACACTCGGAAGTAGAACTTATATCTAGTGGTAGTTCCATTAAAATCTGCCTTGTAGCCGAAGGAAAGGCGGATGTATATCCTCGTTTTGCACCTACCATGGAATGGGATACGGCAGCAGGACATGCTATAGCACGTGCTGCCGGATTGGAAGTTTATCAGGCTGGAAAAGAAGAGCCGCTTTGTTACAATAAAGAGAATTTACTGAATCCGTGGTTTGTGGTGGAACCTAAGCAAATGAAATAGTAACAAGATACAGTATAATGTATGACATTTGAGATAATATTTGTGCTATTGGCACTTTTGGGCATGGTGGTGGCATTGGCATTGGATAAAATGCGTCCCGGCATGGTGCTATTTTCCGTTGTGGTTTTGTTCTTATGTGCTGGCATCCTGACACCCAAAGAGATGCTGGAAGGTTTTAGTAATAAAGGAATGATTACCGTAGCTATGCTATTTTTGGTCAGTGAGGGTATTCGTCAGTCCGGAGCATTGGGACAGGTTATCAAAAAGTTGCTTCCTCAGGGCAAGACGACTGTGTTTAAAGCCCAACTTCGCATGCTTCCCACTATCTCTTTTATTTCTGCTTTTCTTAATAATACCCCTGTTGTTGTAATATTTGCTCCGATAATCAAGCGTTGGGCAGAGTCGGTAAAATTGCCTGCTACCAAGTTTTTGATACCTCTTTCTTATGTGACTATTTTGGGAGGTATATGTACTCTTATCGGAACTTCTACTAACCTGGTAGTACACGGCATGATATTAGAGGCAGGTTATGAAGGATTTACTATGTTTGAGTTAGGCAAAGTGGGTATTTTCATAGCTATAGCAGGAATTATTTATTTATTTCTATTTTCTTCTAAACTCTTGCCGGATGTGCGTACGGATGCTGTGAAGCAAGATGACGAACCGGAAGAAGATGTTGGTTTGCATCGGGTTGAGGCTGTACTTGGTCCTCGTTTTCCTGGTATTAACAAGAAGTTGGGAGAGTTTAATTTTCAGCGTCACTATGGAGCAGCTGTTAAGGAAATAAAGCGGAGCGGACAAAGTATTACTGCGAATCTGGATAATGAGGTTTTGCGTGAGGGTGATACATTAGTGGTGATGGCGGATGATTCTTTTGTTCAAACTTGGGGAGAGTCTTCCGTGTTCGTTTTGTTGGCCAATGGCAAAGATAACGAACCGGTTCCCGGAAAGGGGAAACGTTGGTTTGCCCTTTTATTACTGATATTGATGATTACCGGGGCTACGGTAGGCGAGCTGCCGGTTGTGAAAGAGGCATTCCCGAATATCAAGTTGGATATGTTTTTCTTTGTTTCTGTGACTACTATCATTATGGCATGGACTAAAATTTTTCCGGCCCGTAAGTACACTAAATACATTTCATGGGATATCCTGATAACAATTGCGTGTGCTTTTGCCATCAGTAAAGCAATGGTTAATTCCGGTGTGGCAGATGTAGTGGCAAGTTATATCATTGGTATGACTGAACATTACGGTCCTCAGGTGTTACTGGCAGCTGTATTTATCATTACGAACTTGTTTACCGAATTGATAACCAATAATGCCGCTGCTGCATTAGCTTTCCCATTGGCGCTCTCCATTTCTTCGCAGATGGGTGTCAGCCCTATGCCTTTCTTTGTAGTGATCTGTATGGCTGCCTCTGCCAGTTTCTCTACACCTATCGGTTATCAGACAAATTTGATTGTGCAAGGTATTGGAAACTATAAGTTCACTGATTTTGTCCGTATCGGATTGCCGCTGAATATTATAGCTTTCTTGATATCCATATTCCTTATTCCATTAATTTGGCCCTTTTAATAATTAGATTATGACAGACAATAATATATATCCGATTTTTGATAGGATGTTGTCAAGAGAGGATAAAGAAGAACTTCTCGGTCAGCATAGTGTGATGATATGGTTTACCGGATTGAGCGGTTCCGGTAAAAGTACGATAGCTATTGCTCTGGAGCGCGAATTGCATAAGCGAGGTTTACTTTGCCGCATTCTGGACGGGGATAATATCCGTAGTGGTATCAATAATAATTTGGGCTTTACTGAAGCTGATCGTGTAGAAAATATCCGCCGTATTGCAGAAGTTTCCAAACTTTTTATTGATTCAGGCATTATAACTATTGCTGCTTTTATCAGTCCTAACAATGATATCCGAGAAATGGCGGCTAATATCATCGGGCAGGAGGACTTCTATGAAGTGTACGTAAGTACCCCTTTGACTGAGTGTGAGCGTAGGGATGTAAAGGGGCTGTACGCAAAGGCACGCCGGGGAGAGATTAAAAATTTTACGGGGATTTCCGCTCCGTTTGAAGCACCCCTTCATCCGGCATTGACGTTAGATACCTCAAAACTCAGCCTGGAAGAATCAGTCAACCAACTGCTCGACCTCATTTTACCGAAAATACAGATTAAAAAGTGATTATATAAAAAATGGAAGAATATAAATTGAGCCATCTGAAAGAACTCGAAGCAGAGTCTATTCATATCATCCGTGAAGTGGCAGCGGAATTTGAAAATCCGGTGATGCTTTATAGTATTGGAAAAGACTCTTCGGTAATGGTTCGCCTTGCCGAAAAAGCCTTTTATCCGGGTAAAGTACCCTTCCCGTTGATGCATATCGATTCGAAGTGGAAATTTAAGGAAATGATTCAATTCCGCGATGAGTATGCCAAAAAACATGGCTGGAATCTGATAGTAGAAAGTAATATGGAGGCTTTTCATGCAGGTGTAGGACCGTTTACTCATGGAAGTAAAGTACACACAGACTTGATGAAAACTAAGGCTCTTCTGAGTGCTTTGGATAAATATAAATTTGACGCAGCTTTTGGGGGTGCTCGTCGTGACGAAGAGAAATCACGTGCGAAAGAACGTATTTTTTCTTTTCGTGATAAGTTCCACCAATGGGACCCGAAGAACCAGCGTCCGGAATTGTGGGATATCTACAATGCCCGTGTGCATAAGGGAGAAAGCATTCGTGTGTTCCCGTTGAGTAACTGGACGGAGCTGGATATCTGGCAATACATTCGTTTGGAAAATATTCCTATTGTTCCGTTGTATTATGCTAAGGAGCGTCCGTGCGTAGAAATTGATGGTAATTTGATTATGGCAGATGATGACCGCCTGCCTGAAAAATATCGTGATCAGATAAAGATGAAAATGGTACGTTTCCGTACGTTGGGTTGTTGGCCGTTGACCGGTGCGGTAGAGAGCAATGCGGATACGATTGAGACAATTGTAGAGGAGATGATGACTACCACCAAGAGTGAGCGTACCACCCGTGTAATCGACTTTGATCAGGATGCCAGTATGGAGCAGAAAAAGCGTGAGGGATACTTTTAAGAATTAAGAATTAAAAATTAAAACCTGAGGATTGAAATCTTAAACCTGACCTTTAGAACTTTAATGCTTAGGTTTAAGAAGATAAAGGTGACAATTAAAAAGTAAAAAGTGATGGAGAATAACTCTAAACTAAATATCAAGGAGTTTCTGGATAAAGACGAACAGAAAGACTTACTCCGCTTTCTGACTGCCGGTTCGGTGGATGATGGAAAATCTACGTTGATCGGGCGTTTGTTGTTTGATAGCAAGAAATTGTATGAAGACCAGTTAGATGCATTGGAACGTGATAGTAAGCGTATGGGAAATGCCGGTGATCACATTGATTACGCATTGCTGCTGGATGGTCTGAAAGCAGAACGTGAACAAGGTATTACGATTGATGTGGCATATCGATATTTCTCTACTAATAATCGTAAATTCATCATTGCTGATACTCCGGGGCACGAGCAATATACGCGTAATATGATTACCGGCGGTTCAACGGCTAATCTGGCTATCATTCTTGTAGATGCCCGTACCGGTGTCATTACACAGACGCGTCGTCATTCTTTTCTGGTGTCTTTGCTGGGCATTAAGCACGTGGTGCTTGCTGTTAATAAAATGGACTTGGTAGGCTTCTCTGAGGAGCGCTTTAATGAAATCGTTAAAGAGTATAAACAGTTTATTGCACCATTGGGTATTCCTGATGTGACTTGTATTCCGCTCTCCGCTTTGGATGGCGATAATGTAGTGGAGAGGTCTGAACGCACTCCATGGTACAATGGCATTTCTTTGCTCGATTTCTTGGAGACTGTCCATATTGATAACGATCATAACCTGTCGGACTTCCGTTTCCCGGTACAGTATGTATTGCGCCCTAATCTTGATTTCCGTGGTTTTTGCGGTAAAGTTGCATCAGGGGTAGTACGTAAAGGGGATGAAGTGATAGCGTTACCTTCAGGCAAAAAATCACGTGTCAAGAGCATTGTTACGTATGACGGCGAACTGGATTATGCTTTTCCGCCTCAATCTGTAACTTTAACGCTGGAAGATGAGATTGACGTATCGAGAGGAGAGATGTTGGTACATCCTGATAATTTACCGGTTGTAGATCGCAATTTTGAGGCCATGCTGGTGTGGATGGATGAAGAGCCGATGGATCTCAATAAATCCTTCTTCATCAAGCAGACTACTAATTTGAGTCGTTCACGTATCAGTAACATTAAATATAAAGTAGATGTTAATACGATGGATCAGTTGTCCGTTGATAATGGACGATTGACGCCTGATGATCTGCCTATGCAGTTAAATCAGATAGCTCGTGTTGTTCTTACTACTGCCAAGGAATTATTCTTTGATCCTTATCAAAAAAATAAGGCAACAGGTGCATTCATTCTGATTGATCCGATTACCAATAATACCAGTGCTGTCGGTATGATTATCGATAGGGTAGAGGATAAGGATATGCATCTTTCTGAAGATCTTCCGGTTTTGAACTTACCGAAGTTAGGTATTGCTCCCGAGCACTATGAAGCTATAGAAAAAGCGGTGAAAGATTTGAAGCGCCAAGGTATTGAAGTGAAAATAATCAAATAATGTACCATAATTATGGGTTTACTGGAATTTAACAAACTCCCTATAAATACTTTGGTGGGAGCCGATTGGAAAACATTTAATGCTATTACGAAAGGGCGGGAAATTGATGCGGCATACAAAGGCAAATATCGTTTGACTAAGGCGGTATGTCGTCTACTTTCTACACTGGCTCCTTTGCAGAACGGACGTTATGAGAAACGGTTGGCATCCCAACCGTTAGAGCATGATCCGGTATTCATTCTTGGCCATTGGCGCAGTGGGACGACCTTTGTGCATAATGTCTTCTCATGTGACAAGCATTTTGGCTATAATACTACTTACCAAACTGTATTTCCGCATCTGATGATGTGGGGACAGCCTTTCTTCAAGAAGAACATGAGCTGGCTGATGCCTGATAAGCGTCCTACAGATAACATGGAACTTGCTGTAGATCTGCCACAGGAAGAAGAGTTTGCACTTGCCAATATGATGCCTTATACCTATTATAACTTTTGGTTTCTCCCAAAGTATCAGCAGGAATATGCAGATAAATATTTGCTGTTCGATGATATATCGGAAAAGGAACTGAAGGTTTTTGAAGAAGTGTTTATCAAGCTGATTAAGATATCATTGTGGAATACTAACGGAACACAGTTCTTGAGTAAGAATCCACCCCATACGGGACGTGTGAAAGAACTGGTCAAAATGTTCCCTAATGCTAAATTTATCTATCTGATGCGTAATCCTTATACGGTGTTCGAGAGTACCCGAAGTTTCTTCACGAATACAATCCAGCCGTTGAAGTTGCAGGATATCAGTAATGACGAAATTGAAAAGAATATTCTTTCTATTTATGCCAAACTGTATCATAAATACGAGGCTGATAAATCTTGTATTCCTGCCGGTAATCTGATGGAAGTAAAGTTCGAAGACTTCGAAGCGGATGCTATGGGGATGACTGAGCAGATTTATCGTGGCTTGTCTATTCCCGGATTTGCTGAAGCACGCAATGATATAGAAAAGTATGTAGGTGGAAAGAAGGGATATAAGAAGAATAAATATAAATATGATGATCGCACCGTGCAATTGGTTCAGGATAACTGGAACTTTGCATTGGAGCAGTGGAAATATGAACTTTAATTAAAAAAAAGCTAATGAGATGATGCAGAAGAAAATTTGTATGTACGGCTTGCTATCCGCTTTTTTATGTTGCGGAACGGCACTTGCACAGCAGCAACAGCATACTGTGGAAATGATTCCGTTCGGAGACATGGATCAATGGATAGACCGTCAGATTAAAGAGTCGGGCATTATCGGTGGTGCGTTGAAGAATGTATATGCTATTGGACCGACTGCGACTATTCGTGAGAATAAGGCCTATAAGAACATGGGTGGTTCGCCATGGGCTACTTCGAATGTGATGGCGCGCGTGGCGGGTATTACTAAAACCAATACTTCAGTGTTTCCCGAGAAGCGTGGCGATGGCTACTGTGCCCGTATGGATACCCGTATGGAAAGCGTAAAAGTATTGGGTATTGTTGATATCACAGTACTTGCCGCAGGTTCTATGTTTTTGGGGGAAGTGCATGAGCCGATTAAGGGCACAAAGAATCCGCAAAAGATGCTGAATTCCGGTATTCCCTTTACCAAGAAACCTATCGCTGTGCAGTTTGACTATAAAGTTAATATGTCTGATAGGGAAAAGCGTATTCGTGCTACCGGTTTCAGCCGGATAACGGACGTAGAAGGTAAAGACTTCCCGGAGGTGAATTTGTTTTTGCAGAAGCGTTGGGAAGACAAGGATGGCAATATTTTTGCTAAGCGGGTAGGGACTATGGTGGTTCGTTACTATAATACCACTGATTGGCATAATAATGCCACTTATTCAATCATGTATGGAGATATCACCGGTGATCCTGCTTATAAGCCCCACATGATGCGTTTGCAGGTAGAAGAACGTTACGCTATTAACAGTAAAGGTGAAAGTGTTCCGGTCAAAGAAGTAGCATGGGGAACAGAAGAAGATGCTCCTACACATTTATTATTGCAGTTTACTTCCAGCCATGGAGGAGCATACATAGGTTCTCCCGGTAATTCACTCTGGATCGATAATGTGAAACTGGTATATTAAAATATTATTTCAGTATAAAATGAAGAGGGCGGCTAACATCAGTTAGCCGCCCTCTCTTCGATTAGAGTTTACAACTCTTTGTCCCTATATCTTATTCCAGAATT
>ULRR01006293.1_pt1 | contig 32109 bp, 27 predicted proteins | sample 1955651 | NCBI WGS metagenome assembly ULRR01 (sample SAMEA4835688, study PRJEB28245) | human gut metagenome | biome: gut microbiome; material: fecal sample | place: Denmark | collected 2008
ATAATATTAAGTTATCAGTTATTCAATATGCAAATTTATATAAATGGAAATCAGAAAACAAACAAAGAGACATAAATATTGAACCAACATATTACTATTGATAATGTAGATAAAATTAGAGCCCAACTCACAAGTGACGAACCACAAAGTATTACCACAAATAGTTCCATTGCAAATTACCCAAGGATAAAATACATATAAAACAAACATAATATCCTGATATTTAATATGTAAATTAACAGAAAGGTCATTTGGTAGTATCTACTAGCTACTATAAATCTACTAAAAAGTTTGTTACTAACAAACTTTTTAGTAGATTTGCCGTGCCATAACAAACGCGGGTGGCACCGCTAAAGTTCTCCAATTTATGGAACAACTGTTTGACGCTATCCTTGAGATAGCAGGAAAGAATCCTGATGGATTTACGGTTGACCTTACAACCTTAAAAAAGGTCACAAAAGGTATTTCTGTCGCTTATCTCGAAACTCAGGACAGTTTCGGTGAAGAGGGATTGAAAAGAGTTCTTAAACATGCATTGGTGCACGAGAAGAAAGTTGGCGGATGGCTGAACGAAGAGAATGGACAGTTCTATTTTGACAGTATCCGTATTTTCACGAACATGGACGAGGCCATTCGTTTCGGACGTGAAAACAAACAACTCGCCATTTTCGTCCTGACGCATTTAAGGCTTGTCAAATTGTGAGTGGAAGGGCTTCGGCCCTTCCTTTAACGACACTAAAATAATAATATCCGATTATCAATCGTAAAATGACAAATGTATGAAAAATTTAGAATTACTTCCTCTCTCCGACGAGAGTAAAAAGCGGCTGGCTGAATTTGCCAAACAATACCGCCGTATGGCGCATATTGTTGTTGAGATTGTATCATATAGTGATAAACGTTTGATTGTTCGTATAGAGCAAAAAGACATGGTAAACAACATTCTTCTTTCCAAAAAGGAGCTAATGGAACGTGCCCGTGAAATGTTTAAGGGTGAGATTCCCGATGACTGGAAACTGACTGTTTCTGCTGTTAATTTTGACAGAAAGGACATTGATAATTTAACCATTGAAAGTATCAAGTCCAAAATGGAACGTCTAGGATTGCGCAGCAAGCACCTAAGCAATTACACAGGTATCGACAAGTGTACGCTGTCTTCCCTGTTTGCCGGAGATAAAGAATTGACTAAATGGCACAAGGTTGCATTCTACTATTTTTTAAAATTCTATGAAGTAGCCCGCTTTTAATATCGAGAGAAATCATAGAACTAAGAAAAGACAGGAAAGCTATTCTCTGCAAAAGAATATTTTCCTGTCTAACTTTATGTACAGCTACCTCAAACATCCAAGGAATATCCAGTTAACAAATTGTCTTATTTTTCTTGATAAAAGATATTCAATATATTTTTTTGAATAAAAGAGAAATATATTTTAGAATACTCATAACCAATATATAATACACAACTATATCACTCTTTTAGTAAATCCCTTTGGTTAAAATAACAATATCCCCTCCCTTCTTCAAAGACTTTGACTATAATCATATAGTATGTTTATAGTTATCTGTTATATTGAAGGTAATCTTATCTACCACACTGTTCCTTGATATCTTTCTTCAGTTTATCAAAGCAACGTGCAGAGTCTTCTATGTATTCGTTTCTAAATATTTGGTTTTCTATTTCTTGATATGATTTTGCTCCTTTAAACAGGTGTTCCAACTGGTTTATATGCCCAGGTGCAAAATCCTGATATAAGTCGTGTTGTTTCAAAGCTATTTGCTTATGAAAGTTGTAACGTTCATCTAATCGAAACACTTCAACAATTTCTTGATAGGAATTTCTTTTAGGAGTAAATTCCAGCTTAAAATCATCAGGATGCTCCTGCATCCTAAGTGTTGAAATACCAGAATTATAAACAATTCTCATTTTTATTTCCTTATCAAATTTGTAGTCACAACTTGTTGGAGATAACATTAACAGTTTGTCCTTATCTGTTTCTCCTATCATAGCGGTACGTTTTAATTTTTCATTACACACAGAGCAACTTGGTACAAAATTGTAGAACGAAAGGGCAACCAACGGACAGATACTCTTGGGTAGAAAATGATCCAAATCAAAATGGTTACGCATTTGACTTATTATACATTCGCTTTTCTTGGGATTCTTATTTTTGAAATAACGATAGTTATCAAACTCGTCAACTACTGTATTCATATCCTTAGCATGGCATAAGTTATATATGCTACGTATAACAGACTCACTATACGGCCTATCCTTTTCATTACGAATAAATCTTTTGAAATTAGAGATGTCTGCATTTACGAGAAATTCTGCAAAATTCTTATAAATGTTTGAGAAACCGTATGTGTTTACAAAACTTGTTTCACAATAGTAGCATACAGATATTCCAAGTTCTTTAGAATGTCGCATAAAGAAATCTGCAATTTGGGGTTGATATGCAGATACACTAGGATGCTTTTCTCCCGAATAATGAAACACTCTCTTTAGAGATTCATGTAATTGAGGATAGACTAAATTATTCATCTTTTGTTGTATAGCAATATAATCCAAATACATATCTATCAAATCAGGATAAGACTTGATAAAAATATCATTAATATTATCCGGATATAAACTATTGCAATTTGGATTCATACTATACCCTCTTAATTGGTTTCGTAAAGGAGTCCATTCATGTTGTAAAGTGTTGATGTCACTCGAGAATATTTTTTGGTATTCTTGTAACAACAAACTCATTCTAATTGGATCTGGATATTGTATTTTTCTCATTTTGTTCTAATAGATTTTCCAACTGATTTAATCGCTTTTTTAACTTTTCTTGTTCGGCTCTTATTTCATAATAATTACCGCTTTTCATCATAATAAGGTCAAGCATTTCCGTCAGGGTATTCTGAAGATACGGTTCTCCTATAAGACTTATCACCTTACGATAGTACCCCATATCGGAATAAAATAGTTCTTTATCTTTTTGAGTAAGATCCGGGGATTCATTATATATATCCACAATCTTTTTAACAGAAGAATATGCCACTTCACCAATAGGATTCTCAATGAAGAACTGATTATACAATAAATCGTGAATATTTGCAGCGAATGTTTGATTTTCCTTTTTTATAGTATTCCCATCCTTCATATAAAGAATTTTATTTTTTGGAACATCCGACAAGACAAAAGGCGAATGTGTGACAATCATTATATGCACTGAACGAATCTTTGTGTTGTTGATATGGCACCATGAAAGCATCTTAATAATATTAGCTATCATTGTTCTTTGCATTTCTGGATGATAATACAACTCCGCCTCATCCAATACAAGATTTATATGATGATATGCTTTTCTGTTGGTGTCTTCTCGTATACTTTCAATATTTTTGATGTGGTAAAGTATATAGCTGGCACTTTGCTACTTTATCCAAACGTTTGGATAAAGTAGCTTATCAAAACTTAATTATTATCCAAACTATTTATTGTAATCTCACTATATAACAGCATATTACAAAATAATAGTTTGAATAATATTTTATCACTAAAGCCCAATAAGAGTAAGAAGATTCATGTTTTCTGGCTTTTCCCATTTTTTATCTTGAGATTTAGTTATAGTGTCTTCCAATGTATCAATCGCCTTTTTCTTCTGTTCTTCAGTCACATCTTCGTATATCATAGTGGTAGAGAGATTGCGATGTCCAAGAAGTTTCTTTATTTCAACAATATTAATATTATCTGGTGTTGGCGTTTGCTGTACATTTTAATGTAGATAAACAAATTTAAGCAATTTGCTGAAAAACACTTGATAAGTGATTTTGTCCAGTGTTTTTTTATGGGTAATTTCGCAAAAAAAAATGTAGAGTAATTGAGTATGCAAAAGATTATACAGAAGCATTTGGATACTTTTGGAGTATCCGAGAAAGATTTACTAAATGATTTAAGAGGATACTATAAACCTTCTTTCTTTTATATATATCTGAAAGGTAGTTTTAATATCGATTTAGATCTACTATCTATTAAAGATCGAGGAACATTCGTTCATGAATACATCCATTATGTTCAAAATATAGCAACTTATTGGGGATTATACTCCAGTATTGTCCGATATCAGGAACTAATGGAATTCAAATCTCACTTAATTACGTCCGAAACAGTAGATATACCTGTTGTTGTATATTATTCTGAAAAATTGAGAAAAAAAAATGATTGGGTAATATTTGGAAATGGCACATCCTCATTTAGTGACAGCAGGTCTTGGAATATAAATAGTGAACATAAAATAACCATTGAAAAAGAAATAATCAATTTGCACGGCAACGGTAGCGAAAAAATAAAATTGACTATACAATTTGATGACGACCGAATAGAGCAAATTGATTTAGGATCGCATATTATAAAGGAAAGTATGGCTGCTTTGTATCAAAGTTTAGTAGATGCGGATGCAGAACATGATGATGTTCCCTATAATCTTATTAAGATATTATGTGAGCAGCATTTTTCGAATATATCAGATGATATTGAGAAATTGATATGCATTTGCTATGCATCACTGTTTAGTATGACTCCTGGCTCGGAGTTAATTTCACTTCTGGAGAGAGCATCAACTGAACCGGATATGGATGGGATGAGCATTTTCAGTGAGTTTGTTGACACTAAAACGATATTAGATGAAAGTGGAAACAGGCACAATATTGTAGATTACTTTGATGTTCTTGTTGATGGCTTTAAACAATTATTAGAAGCTAATTTACAAGCAGATTTAGATTATATTAACAAGGTATTAGAACGGATTAGATTGTCCAATAGATCGCTTCCGTATTTAACAATACTTTATGATCCGAATAAACTTTCAGCAGATAATCTTAATGCAATAGTTGGCTATTTGGGAATTCCATATATTCAGACTTTGAATAATGGTTATCATTTTCCACAATCAACAAAAGAAGGGGCGGCAGAAGAAGAAGCATCGGTTGATGTATTGGAACTTATTGCTCAGGAAGCGATGTTTTCATATATGACCAGACCAAAAGATCATAAGATATGTCCACTATACTATATGTGTTCAGGAAGTGAGTATGACAAGGATGGATGTATTGGTGCACCGTGGGAAGAACCTTTATGCTCATTTACAATAGTTAGTTCTCCATTTTCTCTAAATAAAAAAACAATTACATGGCGATTTTAAAAATATTTCATTGAAAAACAATCAGTTATTATTACGATGATTCCAAAAGAATGTAATATAATAGGTAAAGGGGGGCATTGGGTTGTAGAACGTATTTTAGTAAATGATAACGGTCAAAAAATATCCGTTGTCAGAAAGCATGGCAAACCGGGAAAAGCAGATGATAATATAGCAGCTTTTAACCTCGTATCCAAAGCCGGATTGCCAACCCTGAATAGGTATGTAAAAGTAAATGATATGGAAATTGAAGCAGAGGATTTGAATGCTGATACGTCAAAAGGATATTTTGTTAGTCCTAATACTATTAGAAGTTGTCAGAACTGCGGAGAATTATTTATTAAATTCATTAAATCTGAAAACCTTTCTCCATTGGAAATTGAGCAATGCAAAGAGTTTGACTTCGGTTCTATTCTCAAAATAATTTCAGAAAAAGACGCTGAAGGTGTTGATATAGAGGGAATTTTTGACCAACTACGGGAGAAAAGGATAGTTTTTGGTGCTGAAGGTGAAGTCTATAATAATAAGATACGGTATATTAGCAATCTGGAATCCTTTTGGCTCAGTTCCAAAGAAGATTTGAAAAAAGCATCTTTAAATAAAATAGAACTATATACTGATGCATTCTTCTTTAGGGTAAATCCATTGAATAATGAGATTGAATACACTATAGCGGATTTTGATTGCATACGGGAATTAAGTCGTTTCCCTAACTGTTACAATGATTTAATTGAGGGAAATAAGGATAACTTAAAAACGGCATTATTAGAGTATTTGCAATTTTTCGTTATAGAAGAAAGACAGGAGGAATACAGGACACTCGTAAACAGTTTCAGATAGCTTGTCTGATAAAGGCTTTTTGCTACTTTATCCAAACTACTTATATAACAACTTGTTATACAAGGGTGAATCAGATCGTAGTTTGGATAATTTTTAAGATTTAAAATGAAAAAATAAAGAAATGGAGTGAAAGATTATATTCTATTTTTCCAAAGATATGATGCTTTACGTAGGTCCGTGTAGTAGTCATTGGGTAAGTTGAAAAGAAATGAAAGATGCCTATTATAAATTAGGGCATTGTTATGATTCTATTTATGACTATATTTACTACTGTCCCAATATAATTGAAGATAAAACTGGGATTTAGAAGAAGGTTACTAAATCCCAATCTAAAGAATGTGTTTATCCAATGTTTGGGCAGCCCTATTACATTGAAATCAATTTAAGCTATCTTTAACAGTTTGGATACTTCTCAAAACACTTTCCAAATCCTGATAGATTTTGTCAATAATCTCTTCAGGTTCAGGTAGATTATTTAAATCAATGTAGTTTTCATCCTTGAGCCAAAATACATCCAAGTTTGTCTTTTCTCGTAAAGTTATTTCATTAACTGAAAATTTCCTCCAACGTCCATCAGGGTTATTTTCACTCCACGTTTCTTCTCTATTGGATGCAAGATAAAGTGAAATAAATTCTTCTAAATCTTCAAATTTCAATGGCTTTTTCTTCAGTGTTCGATTTATATTTGTCCGGTAATCATAATACCATATTTCTTGAGTTTTGGAACCTTTTTGAAAGAATAAAACATTCGCTTTTACTCCATTGGCATAAAAAATCCCTGTAGGCAAGCGGAGAATCGTATGTAAATTCACTTGTTCCAACAATTTTTTCCGTATAACCTCTCCTGCACCACCTTCAAATAGAACATTATCGGGTAATACAACAGCAGCAATTCCATTATTATCAAGCATAGATACGATATGTTGCAAAAAGCTTAACTGTTTATTACTTGTTGTCGTCCAAAAATCACTTCGATAATAATAATGAGTATCTTTTTCCGTTTTTTTAATATCATTAGTGGGAATATCGCTACTACTTTTACCGAATGGTGGATTGGCCAATACAATATTGAATTTTTTTTGAGGTTCTTCTTTTAGACTATCTACAACCTCTATTTCCGGAGTGTTGATCAAATCTCCTATTCCATGTAAGAATAAATTCATCAAACACAAACGTGCTGTTTCATCCACAATTTCCCACCCATGAAAAGTACGAAATTTTAAATTATCAGCATCTCTTGATGATATATTTTGATTTGTTTTATTTATATACTCTAATGCACCTAAAAAAAATCCACCTGTTCCACAGGAAGGGTCAGCTATAGTTTGACCCAATCGAGGACAGATACATTCTACCATTGTCTTAATTACAGAACGTGGGGTAAAGTATTGTCCCGCACCACTATTTTCTGCATTTTTTTGAAGCAATGCCTCGTAAATATCTCCTTTTATATCCGTCGATTCCGATACCCAAGATTCTTCATCTATAAATTCAATCAGCTTTTTTAGTTTTTTCGCATCGCTAATTTTATTTTGAGCATTGGTGAAAATCTTTTTTATCATGCCCCCTGTGTTTGCAAGAGTATCTAATATATTTTGGTATTCATATGATATTACACTAACATCATATTTTTTTAATATACTCCATTCACACCCTTTTGGAATATTGTAATTTTTTGATTCTTTGGCAGATGAATATTCATCTGCCATTTTAAGAAACAAAAGATACGTTATCTGTTCCAAATAATCACCGTATGTTACGCCATCATCACGGAGTGTATCGCAGAACTTCCAAATTTTATCGACTAATTGAGTTGTTTCCATTTTTTATTTTATATTATGATGCTATTCGCCTTGCCCATTCCAATCCTGAACTATACAAACAAGCACTTGCTGTTGCAGAGAATTCAGATTGTGGACTGGACAACAATTTTAACTCTTTTATTTTCTCTTTAATCAATACTGCCTTAGTAGCACTCGGATTCGCATTGTTCTCTGTTATTAGATTTTGAATTTCTCTAATTCTTAAAACAATACTTGTCCATAACGATTTTCGCCCCTCTATCAAAGATTCGCAATTCAAGTCCAAGTTAGTAATGGTATAATTTGCTCTTATGTAATCCCAATCTGCGGAATTGGAAGAAGAAGGTATTGCTTCTCCTGTATCAATGAAAGAAATTTTTAGGGGATCGTCAATTACAGTAGGATCTAAAAAATAGATTATTTCATCATCAATACTATCTGTGTAAGTATTGGCTTTATGGGATCTCACTAAAAAACGGTCGCCCTTCTTTGTGTTACCAACAGCGCCACAAATCCGATAATTTTTCCAATGAAATGCAAGCCACCAATACCCTCCTTTATCTTGGCCTTTGTCATCAATTGCTCTTTTCTTTGGACGGAAATGTTCTACATGATAATAAGAATATTTTTCTTTTGCTTCCGAATACCAGCATTTTTGATGGGACAGCGATAACAGATGCTTTTTAATTTCACCCCACACTTTAGCGTTGTCATCAATTATCTGTTTTTTCTTTTGTAAATCAGGCTCTGCTATTAATTGTTGCGTCAATTTATTTGCTTTATCTATCCATTCTGGGGCGGGGGGATTGTTTTCCAAGTCTATATAAATCATTTTTCTCCCTCCTTTCCTTCTTTCAAAAGTTCGTCTAAAATTTCTAATGCTACTTTATTTTGATGTTCAAGTTCTTCATTCGAATAATTCTGGAATTTAAATTCCTCCCGCTGACTAAGAGCAATAATAAATCTTTGATAAAGAGGATCTCTAAATGTTCGAGAAAATCCAAGTTCAGTTAATTCGTTTGATAACTTTCTAAGTTGTTCAACTTCAGATTTTGTTAGCTTTCCCAATGCATTTTTTGTTGTCAATTGGTTCTTTTCATTCAATTTTTCTTGTGTTTCTGCATCTAATGTTGTGGGCAAGCCAAACAGCTCACTTGTTAAAATTCCTGCAACCCCAAGACCTCTCGGACTAATATCGGGTTGTTCAGCTGTAATTTTACCCGTTTCAGAATTTCTTTTAAACATGCGCACTTGATTTTTGTCCATGCTCCCAATAACCAATGGGTCATGAGTGCTTAGAATTACTTGGGTAGTATCATCTTCGTTATCTGTAGTAATATCTTTTTTCACCACATCCCTCAATAAATCCAAATACTCCCATTTCCAAAGCGGATTAAGATGTGTATCAGGCTCATCTAATAAAATAAGAGTTTCTTCATCTCTTGTGAATCTTAATAGCCCCAATACCGTTAGAAGTTGTTGTTCACCTTCACTTAATTCTTTAAATATAATATTACCATCTATATTCCGCTTTTTTACGCGAACCTTAACCTCCTGAATTAAATCAGAGATGTATGTACTTTCCAATGCTTTAAACAGCTCTGTATTTCCTCCTTGATAAAACTTCGCAAGTGTTTGCAGTTTATCTTTATCTTGAATGAATAAGTAAAGAAATTCTCTCTTTTTGTTTCCTTTATCTCGGAACGATTCTTTATACGGTTCTTCAACATCAATTGGTGCTAATGACAATTCCCATAGCTTGTCCAAAAACTCTCGAACCAAACCTTTTGCTCCCCACATAAATAAATCTTGAAATTTTTTATTGGTAGCAAAATATGGTCGTTGAAACTTAAATAAGACAGATTCTAAGTCTTCAATAAATAAGTATTTTTGAAGAAATTGTCTAGTCTCATTTGTTTCGTATGTGAAAAAGGCCATAAGTACAAAGTACGAATGAACCAACTGAACATAGAATAAGCGACGCAATTCGTCTACATTATCTTTTGTCGCATCGGCATCAATGATTTTATCATAAAACTTTTTCTGATGCTCATCAAAATGATCTTTCAAACGATTGCTGATTCCCGAATAGTAAGTGAATACATATTTAGGCAAATATTCATTCTTTTTACGGAAAAATTCTGTTTTGGATAAACCTTTAGCTTCAGTTTGCCAAATTTCTTTTCCATTAATGATATTCCGATGACCAATATTAAAACTATATTTCCCATTCAAATAGTCCACAAATATTTTTTTACCTCGACATTCGTATTCTATCTTATATTTTAAGTTTATCTCTTTGGATGGCTCTTTCTCTAAATCAAGATACTTAAAAATAAGAACAAGTGCTTCAATAAAATTAGATTTACCAGTCGCATTTTGTCCTAACAAGACGGTGTTCATCTCGTTTGGACTAAGATTTATCTCAAATTGTTGGAGATTCTTAAATTTCTCTATGTAAACTTTATGTATTCTCATTTCTTCAACGACAATAATATTTCTGTTTTTGACTTCTTTTGCTCAATTAAATCACTTATTGATTTTAATTCTGCATAGAAATCATCAATGCTATCCCAATGTTTGGACTGTTGCCAAATCTCTTTTGCAGAAAGAGGTTTTTGAGCCTCTTTCAATAAATCAAGAATCGATTTTGTTCGCTCCATTTTTTCTATCTTTATTTTGACTTTTTTTATTTTAGGTTCCCCTTGCACCAATTCAATCCGTTCTGCTTTGATTCTCTGTAAAAGTTCAGAAGCCGGCTCATCATTTGGATTTTGGGACACAAGCCGACCTTCTAATGCTTTATTCAAAACAGACTGTTTTAGCATCTGAATTTGGTTGATTTTCTTTTCTAACATTATTCTGGTATGCTCCAAAATTGTATGTTGAGATTCCAACTCGGATACGATAAATTCTTGTTCTTCCAATGAACATATTGGAATAGGAATACTCCTAATTTGACTAAGTGTTAATGCTTCACGAGTAGCTCCCGAACTCCATTTTTGAATTAAACGTTGAATTGCAGGTGAATTGAGATATAGAGATAAATATTTGTATAAAAGGACAGGCTTTGTTCGTATAATACAAACATGCTGATTTACATTTGCTTGTTCTAGATTATCAGGAATATAAGCACACCGGCCAATTGAAGCACCTGTAATATTGAGCAAAACATCATTTATTTGAGTTTGGGTCCGAGACATTTTTTCATTTATCTCATCCGTGATATAAACCACATCATTTAAGTCTAAAGAATAATATAAAACATTCTGACTGCGAATAAATGGAATTCCATTATGGGTATAAATACTCCGACCTCCTTTGGGTGTTGAGCCTGCACCTATAAAATCTACATATTTACCTAACTCTTCCCATTTCCATGTTGTTGGTATTTCATAAATTGAATTAAGGGATTCGAAATTACTATTTATTATTTCTCCCACTTGCCACTCTTGTGATAAGTGTCCACTAAAAGAATAGTGTAATGTAGTTTGCCAATAGAAATCAAGACGTTTTTTTATATCATACAAGCTTGTTTCAACATTTTCTATTTCACTGAATAATTCTTCTATTTTTTCAACTATTCGATATTGCTCGTTTAGTGGTGGAACAGGGATATTAATTTGAGCAAGGTTACTCCTTGATATACGTTTACGTGTTGTTCCTGTTTGAAAGGCTCCAATTTTTTTTCGTATTTCTGGTGAATTTAAAAAATACATCAACCATTTGTTATAAACTCCGTCTCCTGTACGTATTATAGCTACATCAACAACTGTTACATATTGTTTTATCTCTTTGTACGGAAAAATAATTGCTCGTCCTAAAGGGTCAGGCATCCTTGCAACAAGGACATCTCCATACTGCAAAAAAGTACAATTAAGTTCGACAGCTCTATTAAAACTCATAAATCTATTGGATTTATCTTTAAAAGTTCCGTCTCCAATATCAGCGAGTTGTATCAATCTAATTCCCCCATTGGGATTCTGATCTTTACTTTCAATCCAATCACCATCTACAAATAAGCCATTTACTCCAATCAAATTATCAATTGTTGCAGTCTCCCATCCCATAGGTAAATGATATAATGATATTTCTTTCATTATGTAACAGTTTTCACTTCTTTGTCGAAATAAGTAAATCTTTCACATCTACATTCAATGCTTTGGCTATCTCTATCAACGTCTCGAGTGATGGCTGAGATTCGTTTGTACACCAACGCGAAACAGTTGCTTCATTTTTTTCTAATGTTTCTGCCAACCATTTCCCTGTTCGGTTCTGCTCAACAAGTACTACTTTTAGTCTATTAATTTGTGCCATTAGTTTGATTATTGATGTTTTTTGCAAATATCATGATTTAAGTTGATTTAGGCAAATGTTACAAACTAAATTTGCTGCAAAAACTAGCTTATCAAAACTATTTCATCACTAAAGCCCTACAAGAGTAAGAAGTTCCATATTTTCTGGCTTTTTCCATTTTTTATCTTGAGATTTAGTAATAGTGTCTTCCAATGTATCTATCGCCTTTCTTTTCTGTTCTTCAGTTACATCCTCATATATCATAGTAGTAGAGAGATTGCGGTGTCCCAAAAGTTCTTTTATTTCAACAATATTGATATTATCCTCCCGCCAATGTGTAGCCATGCTATGCCTCCAAAGGTGACTATGTAGATTCAGAGGTACGTCGGAGCATATTTCATGTGCTTTGGCTGCATACAGTTTAAGTCGTTTTGCAATTGCCGGCTGTGTTAATTTCCCCATACACCCTTTGCATGGAGAATAGAACAATAAAGAATTTCTATTTGGCTTCTCTCCATGAAAAACTCTAAGATAGAGGTGCAACCATTTTACAAGGTCATCATGTAAATAAATCGACCTGAAAGCTCCTCCTTTCCCATAGAGTATTACATATGGGTTTTTAACGTTGCCAAGTACTACATCCTTGACTTCCAAAGAGAGAATTTCGTTCAGGCGTGCTGCAACTCCATAACTGAGCATCATCAGAGTTAAATCGCGTAAGCCAATTTTTGTATTTATATCAGGAACTGCAAAAAGAGCCTTCACTGCATTTCGTGTCATGGCATGTACGACACGTTTGACTTCTCGCATTGGTTTTATATGCTCCGAAGCCGCCACATAAATATAGGCGTATTCAGGAATCTGACCTCCAATATATTTGGTCAGGTTTTTAATCGCTGCCATTCTGCTGTTACAAGTCGTGGCACTGACATGCCGTTCTCCTTTCAACCACATCAGCCATTGTATTAAGACTTCAACAGAGAAGCATTCCGGAGTAAGGTCAAACGGCGTTATTCCTTTTTCAGACTGTAAATATTTGAGGAAAATAGATAACGATAGTTTGTAAGAACGTAGTGTATGTTCACTTGTCGTCTTTATAGATGGTATATATGTGGTATGCCAATCATAAATCAATTTAGCCAGTTTGCGGTTTTGAGCGGTAAGTGTGCCGCTCGGTTTAGATATTTTCTTCATTACATTTAGCTGTTTGGGGTATTAATTCACTGATTTTTTTGGCACAGTTACGTTTGAGCTTATCTGTAAGCATTGGGGTAAGATGAAAATAACCGAAAGTGCTTTGGATATTTCGGTGTCCCATGCTACGGGATAGGAACAGGAGTTTCCGCTTAACTCATAACCATGATTTTCCCATCCCGAAATATTAGTAACAGCATACAAACTGCGCAAATCGTATTCCACAGCCTTTTCATCACTAACTTTAGACCATATTTTTTTAAAGAAAGTACATCCCCAACGTATCTTGTGTGGCTCGTCTTTCTTATCAGGAAAAAGATAAATCCGATTAGGCATTACTTTTTCCATAGCTTGGTTATAATTTTGAAGTAATTGTAACATAGAATCATGAAGGACGATAACATGCTCATCTATGCTTTTGGATTTTATGATTTTCACGATGCCAGACTCAAAATTAACATCAGAACATTTTAGCCACCTGACTTCACATGTACGCATTCCAGAGCTGTATAATAGACGGAAGTAAACAGGAAGTTGTAACCGATTTAATAGGGTTATTATATGCCTACGTTCTTGGTATGACCGTATTACATAAGAGTCACATTCCATAAAAAATGCAGAAAGTTCGTCCTGCGTAAAAAAGTGTGGTATATAAGAGTTGGCTTCAAAAGCGGGCAAAGGCAAAGGGTTTAGGGCTGACCAACCTCTTTTGTTAGCATATTTGAGGAAATCTCGGACGGGTGTTGTCCTTGATATACAAGTGTTGTTTCTTTCCGTTTCCCTGCGTTTACACCAGTTCAGCATCTCTACTGTTAATTCCTCATAAGAAGGGTAGTTAGTTGCAATATACTTGTCGAAGTGGTGCAGGTTGTAGTCATAGCTTCTATTCCATCGACCGGATGCAATACGAACATCTACAAATTCTTCGAACTTTATAGATAGTTTGGACTTGAATAGACATCTCATAAGTCAAAGAAGTTAGAGGATACAATGTAAGATGATATGTCAAGAGCGCATTCCTTGAGATGATTATAGTCGGCATCTGCATAAAACTTGAGAGATTCGGGAGACATATGTCCGGTCAGAGATGACACGACTGAACATTCTACTCCACAAGAAAGGAGATAAGTCACAAAATGATGGCGAAAAAGACGGATACCTTTGTTCCCTTCTTTATCTCTGACATGCGCACATCTGAAGATTTTCCGTACAATATTACTGATTTTTTTGTATGGTGCGTTGGGGCTTTTCTGGGGAACAAATATCGTTTTAATATCAGATTCAGCCCTTTCAGTAGTGATATAATCAAAAAGGGAGTTCCCCGTAACTGCATTTAAAGGCAATGTAAGAGGATAATCTGTTTTTGATTGAATTAGAGTAATCATGTCTTTTCTCCAATCTATGTTATCAAAACGCATAGCTGTTATGTCAGAACCTCGCAGTCCATAAAAATACAGAAGCCATCCAATTGTGCGTTCTTTTAAAGATAATGTGTTGTTGGGATTTTCAAGACACTTCCGAATACAGTCAGATTCCTCTTTTGAAAGAAATTCCAAATTCTTGTATGTTTTTGGAATTTTTGGTAAAAAGTTGAGTATGTAATCAGCCTGTTTCGTTTCACGTAACCTAAGAATTTTCATTAACGCCCTTATATGACCTAAATAGCCAACCCCTCTGGTTTGCTTGATGCCATCGTGAAAAAAAGAACAAATCATTTTAGGTGTAGCTTCTTCCAATACTTCCGCACCGCTATCTTGAAGATGTTTGTAAAAGAGAATTGCAGAAAGATACTCTATCCTAACCGTATTCTTACGTTTTCCGGTACACGTACCATTTTTTAAATGATATACAGCCAATGATTTGTAATAGTCATTGAGATTTTCAAGACCATTTGTGACGTAAGTAAATCCCGTATAATTGCCATCAGGATATTTACCGTACAAATCAAAATTCTTCAGTTGTCCAAGACTCGTTCTTAGAGACTTGAAACGATAACTTTCGGGAACATGTCCTTGCTCTTGCACTTCTTGAAAAAATAAATCTTCGTAAGAGGTGATGTTGGAAGAGCTACCTTTAATCAGAACCAGTTCGATGCATTTTTCAATACTACGCCGTTTATTGGCGCAGTACCCTACTTTGGATAAATAATCCATCAACAAATGTTGTTTGAGTTTAAGATTTGATATGTCCATAACACTATGATGATTTTAATGATATGTACAATATGCAAATTTTATCCAAACTTATAATGGCTATATACGTATATTACAATTTATTATAGATAAAGTTTGGATAATAATTAAGTTTTGATAAGCAACATTTGCTTCTCTCCACTACTCATTTGATGCATCAGTAAGCCATTATTCATTGACTGGCTAAGTTTTTCATTTTTAGGCAACAAATATAATTGCCATTCAAAAATAGCAGGAGGTAGTATTTCAAAAACCTCATCATACCTTGTATACCGTTTCCTCTTTTGATCTTCTGGAAGAGTAGCATTTTCATGCTTAAGATTGTCTGCTATTATTTTTTCAGCCGAAATTTTCTTTACTGCGGTCAAGTAGTCATCGGCTCCTTTAGCAGCGATAACAGGTTTATAAAATCCTCGTTTAAGGAACTCTAAAACCTGCCTGATTTTTAGTGTTATATGTGTCTCTTCATCTTGTGAAAGTATTTTATCTACAATCTTCTTATGCCATCCTTCCGGAAGAATGACAACACTCATATTTCTAATGTCGCTATCTGTCAATTTATGACGTTTTGTAGAATCTCTTTCCCATTTACTTTTAACGGTTTCTATTTCCTTGCAGGTAAGATTTCTCATCTCTAACAAAACACCAAAAGATGGATAGTTCAAGCATATTTTAACAGTTTTATAAATCAAATATGTTAATATCCCATTTTTAATATCCGTGGAGTAGGTGTTGAAACGCTGATACTCAGAACTTAATTTTATTTTCCAATATTTCTTCAATTCATCGAATATTAATTCATATTCATCAATATTTATCGGTAATCGTTCATTACATAAACTATAAAACTTGTTGGCAAACCAAGTCTCACACTTATCATCAAAACGATATTCAATATACGCAGGTTTGTACTTTTCCATAAAGCTCTTGCCTTGCGACCAAAATAGAAGACTCAATGTTGCAAGTCTTTGATCTGCCAATTCTTTTTCATTAGCAATATCTATATTACCCCATGAATCTCTGTATGGCACCACTACCATAGGAGCTAAATAACCATCATTTTTATGAAGTAGTCCCTTAACCCACTTTCCGTTTACTTCATTTTCTCCTTCTGGCATTATCAAGGTCTCAGAAGAATAGTCTTTTTCACAAAACGAATGAATGCTATAGTTAGTACAAATAGTATAAAAGAATTCCGCAAGTAGTTTCTTCCTTTTAGTTTGGGATATAACTTCTTGATTAAACTCCTCTATTTCTATTCTTGAGTTTTCCGACTGTGCTAAATACCTATACTTTATATTTCCATATTGGTATTCTATTATTCCCAAATCTCCGTCTGTTTCAAAAAATAGTGCAGCAGCAAATCCGGTAGCTTCACATAATTCCCTACCTGTTTGCACAAACTTTTCTTGTTCCTCTTGACTTCTTTTCTTATCTAGTATTGTATATGCAAAGTTATTTATTATACGAAACATTAGTTCAAGTAACGTTGTTTTACCAGAACCGTTCTGTCCAACAATACACGATACGGATATTTGCAAGTTTTTAGGAAAAGATTCCTCTGTAGCAGTTTTGTATACTACAGACAACAAGTCATCATCCTTATCTTTTGTCCATGTCCAATTATTCTGTTCCATTGGCTCCGTATAATCACCGAACGGATACCATGTCTCAGGCTTCAGATTCTTGATTACAGATGGAACACCACTTATCACCTTTATTCCGATAATTTGCATAATTTCACAAGCTAAAGAATACAATTTCAATAATTCAGGAATTACTTTTTATAAAATAGCGGTAAGAGCAATGAATTTACATTATCTAGTATAACATTTCCTTTTTTATCGCTATCCTTTTAAAATATACAAAATTAAAAAAAATATCGAAGTAAATAGTTTCTACTGGCTTTTTCATGCTCATACTTGGAAATAGCAATCACACATTCCTTTTTAAACAACCCTAAAGAGTATCTTCCACAACTTGAAAAATATTTTAGAAAAATTCTATTGCTAATATTTGCAGAAATCGAACCTTCTATCTATCTTTACATCGTCAAAAAGATAATGATTGTCGAATTGATAAAGAAAAGCGATGAATTTAGTGTAAAGCTAATTCGATGGTTTTTATAAGATATAAAGCAAAAAAAGGTTGTCAATCAAGGAATTAGAATAAACCGAAGCAAAAGGTTCGATTCCTGGTGGCACCACTGAAAATCAAAGGGTTACTCATATGAGTAACCCTTCTTTATTTTTACCTCTCTGCGATATAAACTCCACTAATAATGGCTAAAGCGCCAATACCAGAAGCTATCGTAATAGTTTCTGATAGAAAAATCGCAGAAGTTATCAAGGTGACCAGAGGGACAATGTAAATATAATTGGCTGTTTTTGATGCTCCGAGGGCTCTGACTGCCGTATTCCACATGATATAACAAAGCATTGAGGCGATGACACCCAGAAATAATATATTTAAATATACGACTGGCAGTTTCAATAACTCTAGTTTGATATTTAAAGGGTAGATCGCAAAATAGAAGAAAAGAGAAAGTATCCCATAAAAAAATACTTTTCGTGTAATAAACAAGGTGGGATAAGAACGACTCAAACGCTTTAGGATAAGACAGTAAAAAGCCCACATCGTAGCGGCAACTAAAGTGAGAAAATCACCAAGTGGATTTACTTTTAAAAGAACACTGCCGTTGAAAACAACTAATCCGACTCCAAATAAGGCAACTAAAGATCCATATAACAGTCCTTTCCTAAGAGATTCTTTATAAAATAGGTGAGACAATACCGTTGTAATGATCGGTGCTGTACAGATCAATAATGAAACGTTGGAAGCCAATGTGATGCCCAGTGCCGTATTCTCCGCTATGAAGTATAGGGAACCACCACATAATCCAGACAAGAACAATAAGAATTCATCTTTTACGCAATTAGCCCACAACCGTCGATGCGCTATAGTCAAAATACAAAAATACGCAAGCACGAAACGGTATAACAATATCTCAACCGGTGATAATCCTGTATTAATCAGTATTTTTGTGGAGACAAACGTTGTTCCCCATATAATGACTGTCAATATGGCGATACTATGATACAGAAGATCTTTACTTTTAAACATAATTGTGTTAGAATTAGATTTTTATTTGCTGCAAAGTTATTTAAAGAAGATTGTTTTCCTATACGTCAAGCTTAAATACGATAATTTTCCTATTTTTGTCCTGTTTTGCATTCTATAATTCTAATTCGGGGATATTAAATCAAATAAAACAGGAAAAAAAACTATGGCACTACTTGATGAGACAGATATTGAAATTCTTCATTCTTTGCAAAAGGACGCGAAGATCAATACAAAAGAGCTTTCTGAGAAACTTCATATCTCCAAGACTCCTATTTACGAACGAATCAAACGTTTAGAAAACGAAGGATATATAAAAGGATATGTGGCATTGGTCGACAATAAAAAAATAGGATTACCCTTGATCATTTTCTGTAATGTATCTTTAGCTGTACACGATGATGAGCATATCGAACGCTTCAAAGAAGAAATACGGAATATCGATGAAATAATGGAATGTTACTCGACGGGAGGTATTTATGATTTCTTTGTCAAAGTGGTTCTTAAGGATTTAGATGCCTATAATCAATTTGTGTTCGAGAAATTAACCAAGGTTCATGGCATCGTGAAGATGCAAAGCTCTTTTGTGCTTAATGAAATCAAGCATACTACAGTTTTGAATATACCCAAAAATAGTTGATTGAAGCTTAATGTCGCAGTATTAATATGAAATGTCTCTTTTTTACTATAGAATTGATTAGGGGTTATTTATCTTTGCCCCGATAAATTAAATTCTATAAGATGCAGTCATTTAAAATAATAAAGCCTATTCATATATTAACTCCTTATGTAAGATATTATTGGATACTGGAAGATGGCGCGGATGTTTCTGTATCTGAACGGACTTTACCAACGGGCTGCATACAATTAGTATTTCATAGGGGTAAAAGGCTTTTATTAGTAGGAAAAAAAGAATCGCAGCCTCAAGCGTTCATCTGTGGGCAATGCCTCAACTTTTCAGATGTGATGTCAGCCGGAAAGATTGAAATGATCACGGTTGTTTTTCAGCCGTATGCGGCAAGAGCCATCCTTCAACTTCCCCTTAAGTTCTTTTATGGAGAACTCATAGCGGTGGATGCTATAGAAGATTTGGAATTATCAATATTATCCAGAAAAGTGATAGAGGCTGATGATCATGAAACTTGCATCCGCTTGATCGAGCAGTTTTTGATTCACCGTCTTTATAGGTTTGAAGGCTATGAATATAACTTAAAGCGAATATCCGCAGTCCTCCATCAAATAAATGAACAAGCGAAAACTAATATTTCTGAGTTATCTGAAACCGCATGCCTAAGCTCTAAACAGTTCAACCGCATTTTCTTAGATTATGTAGGAGCTACGCCCAAAGAGTTTCTTCGTATCGTTAGGATGCAACGAGCTTTATTTAAGGTACAACAGAATCCATCCATTTCATTCGCTCAATTAGCTTATGAATGTGGGTTTTCAGATCAGTCACATATGATAAAAGAGTTTAAACTGTTTTCCGGCTATACACCCACGGAGTATCTTTCCTTATGCGCTCCTTATTCTGATTATTTCTCGGAGTGATCAAGATGTCCTTTTTCTTCTATCCTATAGATACGATACGCTCTACTTTTGTGATGTCTTCGCGAGGACATTAACAGTAACTATAAAAAGAAAACAAAATGAACAATTTAATTGCTTTTTTCGAGATTCCAACTGTAGACTTTTATCGAGCGATCAATTTCTATGAAACTATTTTGGGGTTAAAACTATCGGTTTCCGAATGTGAGACAGAGAAGATGGCCTGTTTTATCGAGCAAGGAGAAGCGGTTGGGGCTTTGTTCTACGCTCCTAGTTATCAACCTTCGCCGGATGGTATCTTAATCCATTTTAATAGCCAAGATATCGAGGACACTTTATCTAAAGTATTGGATAAAGGGGGTAAAATTATTATACCCAAGACAAAGATTGAAGCGGAAAATAAAGAATACTTCGCCGTTTTAGAAGATAGCGAAGGAAATCATGTCGGTATCTACGAAAAATAAGTATCTTCGGCCAAGATATCCCTACAATATATAATATGAAAGAAAATAAGTATGATGATGAACGCTTTTTCGGTCAATACAGTCAGATGTCTCGCTCTGTACAAGGGCTGAGAGGAGCAGGAGAATGGCATGAGCTAAAGAAGATGTTGCCTGATTTTAACGGAAAGCGTGTATTGGATTTAGGGTGTGGTTTTGGCTGGCATTGTCGATATGCCATAGAGCGAGGGGCGACCTTCGCTTTAGGCATTGACCTTTCCGGGAAAATGTTGGACAAGGCACGGGAGATAAATCCCTCCCCGTCGATCGAATATAAAAGAATAGCAATCGAGGATTTTGATTTTGCTCCAAATTCTTTTGACATCGTGATCAGCTCCTTGACATTCCATTATCTCGAGTCGTTCGATACGGTTTGTACAGAGGTATATAAATGTTTAACGCAAGAGGGTGTCTTTGTCTTCTCTGTGGAACATCCCGTTTTTACTGCTTATGGCAATCAAGATTGGATTTACGATTCGGAAGGGAAACCTGCGCATTGGCCGGTGGATCATTATTTTCAAGAGGGAATCCGGCATGCTCGTTTTTTGGGAGAGGATGTAACCAAATATCATAAGACACTTACGACTTACGTGAACGGATTGATCAAGGCGGGTTTCTGTATCACCCATCTGGTGGAGCCTCAACCGGACGAATCGATGCTGGATACGGTTCCCGGGATGCGAGACGAACTTCGCCGTCCGATGATGTTGCTTATCGCCGCTCGAAAGAATTAAAAAAAAGCGTATCTTTGTGGCTGAAAAGATGTCTTTTCCGTGTGCTTGCTAAACCACGTATTAAAAACAAGAAAGATATGAAACAACAAGATGCCGCTTTGGTATGCTTCTCGGGTGGACAAGATTCCACGACTTGCCTTTTCTGGGCGAAGAAGCATTTTTCACGTGTAGAGGCCGTATGCTTCACATACGGACAGAAACATTCCTTGGAAATAGAGGTCGCTCGAAAGATCGCTGCGGATGCGGACGTACCTTTTCAGTTATTGGACGTATCGCTTATCAGCCAGTTAGATCCCAATTGCTCGCTTACGAATGCGAGCATAGAGATGGATCAAGAGAAGCCGGAGGATAGCTATCCGAATACGTTTGTGCCCGGCCGTAATATGGTATTCCTTACTTTCGCCGCTATCTTAGCCCGTGGTAAGGGGATTTATCATTTGGTAACGGGTGTCTCCGAGGCTGATTATAGTGGTTATCCGGATTGCCGGGATACGTTCGTGCGTTCTCTTAACGTAACATTAAATCTGGCGATGGATGAGCAATTCGTAATTCATACCCCGCTTATGGACCGGGATAAGAGCGAAGTCTGGGAATTGTCGGACGAGCTGGGCGTCTTTGATCTAGTACGTACGCAGACGCTGACTTGCTATAACGGTGTTATGGCTGAGGGATGTGGGCATTGCCCCGCTTGCAAACTTCGCAAGGACGGATTGGAGAAATACCTGAAAAGGAAAGAAGAGAATCAAAAGTAAATTTAAAGAAATGGACGAGAGAAAACAAGAAGGAGAGTTGCACTTATTAGGTGGCTCTACCGTATATAAACAGGATTACGCTCCGGAGGTATTGGAGGCATTTACGAACAAGCATCAAGGAAATGATTATTGGGTACGGTTTAATTGCCCGGAATTCACCAGTCTCTGCCCGATTACCGGACAACCGGATTTCGCTACGATTCATATCGATTATATCCCCGACGTGAAAATGGTAGAGAGCAAGAGCTTGAAGCTTTACTTATTCAGCTTCCGCAACCATGGGGCGTTTCATGAGGATTGCGTGAATATTATCATGAAGGACTTGATAAAATTAATGGATCCGAAATATATCGAAGTTACTGGTATATTCACACCGAGAGGCGGTATAAGTATTTATCCGTATTGCAATTACGGTCGTCCGAACACCAAGTTTGAGCAGTTGGCCGAGAAAAGATTATTTGATCATAATCAATAAGATTTCTGACAAATCGTTATCTGTTTCGGCAAAAAACGGTATATTTGCAGCAAGAAATGTTAACTAACTAATAAATCATTTTAGACCATGAACAAAAGATTGCTTACAGTTGCGGCTTTCGCTTTAGCGGGTTGCGTCACTATTGTCGCTCAAGACAAGAAAAAAGAGTTCAAGATGCCTACAGGTTATGCGGGTATCACGCATGAGATGTCCGAGTTTTACGAACCTGTTCCGCCGGTAGTCACTCCGGGTACAGATTTAAAAGGTGGAGGTTTCACGGCTCCTTCCGACGCTATCGTTTTGTTTGACGGCAAGGATCTTTCCGCTTGGGAGAGCGTAAAGGGCGGTGCCGCCGAATGGGATGTGCATGATGGTGTATTTACCGTAAACAAGAAGAAAGGTGATATCCAGACCAAACAGAAATTCAACGATTTCCAGATGCACATTGAGTGGCAGGTCCCGACGAATATCACTGGAGAGAGCCAGTCGAGAGGTAACAGCGGTATTTTCCTGCAAGGGATGTATGAGGTTCAAGTGTTAGACTGCTACAATAACCCGACTTACGTGAACGGCCAGACGGGTAGTATCTACAAACAATCCATTCCTTTGGCCAACGCCATGCGTAAACCGGGCGAATGGAACGTATACGATATCATTTATACCGCCCCCACTTTCAAGGAAGATGGTTCTTATCGTACGCATCCAACCGTAACGGTTATCCAGAACGGCGTGGTTTTGCAGAACCATACGACGATATTGGGTACGACAGAGTGGATCGGTTTCCCGCAAGTGAAGAAACATGGCGCAGGCCCTATCATCCTGCAGAGCCATGGCGATCCTAGCGAGCCGATCAGCTTCCGTAATATCTGGATTCGTGAGCTATAGGAGAAACGTGTTGATTGTAATAAGAAGGGATGGACTTGATATTAAGTTCATCCCTTTTTCGTTAAATAACAGGCTGGTTTTATATGAGAGAAACATTTTTTTCTATAGCACGAAATTTTAGTTTTCCTTAGATGAAACAAAAGTTTTCCAATGGAGAAACTCTAGTTTCCTGCTGAAAAAACTTTAGTTTTTCGATAATGAAATTAACAAAAACTGTAATTGGCTGATTAATAGCAATTATACTATTATCTCTTCTCCGGCATATATTTCCAAAAACGAGCCGGCATATGTTGGCGATGAAGCCGTGGGTTTAAACGCTCCTTGATAGCGATAGACTTAAAATACTCTTTCCACATACTTTGAAAAAGTTTCTCATCCTTATCCATGATATCCTCACTGAGCAATCCGGTCAATAAGTGTGAATCTTTCTCTTCGAAACGGACTTCTATCGTATCGTTAAGATCATAATAATATCCATACTCTCTTTTTAAGTCGTAAATGAGCCATTGCTGATCAGCGAAACGGTCTTGCGCATAAGGTAATACCAAAGGTAATACGTTATATATAGGTGCGATGGCAGCAAAGTAAGTTCCATCCGCCGCTTTTTGGAAACGAAAGAATTGCATCACTCGCAAGCGTTCGTTGTTTACTTTCTTCCAGATCTTGGCCGTTTCCAATATGTCCGGGTCACCAAGATTGAACTCAATCGTGGCTGGAGCGTCGATCGCTTTGCGGATATATCTGAATAACAACAGGTCTACTTCCGGTAATTCCGACAACCAAGTTACCGTCAGCCCGGAAAGAGAAGACTTGGAGATTTTCTTCTCAAGCCCTTTCCATACCCGTTCTGCTTTCCGGTCGTCCGTATAAATCCGGATCGCCTCGTCATAGAACAATGGAAATGGCTCGCCCTCGGTTACTAACAAATCCGGAAAAGTTCGACGGGAATAGGCATCGAATACAGCGGTAAGCAATCCCTCAAAAGTCTTGTCGTAAACAAATATAATCATTATCAATCCTTCTTATAAAACAGGCGTTAATCTATAAAAGGCAGTATAAGCTGCCGATCGTCTACTTTCTTTCCGCTCTTTCTCGTCAATAGTTGCCGGACGGTTTCAGGGCTGACCTCATTCACGGTCTGCGTCGGGAGTTCCCGGCAAGTAATAAAATAGCTAGCCTTTTTCATGACCACTCCTATTTTCTTCAACTGCTCTGAACCGAGATTAGCGTAACGCCGGGAAACGATTATGATCTTTGCCGATTTCACGCCAATTCCCGGAACCCGAAGAAGCATCTCGTAATCCGCTTTATTGATATCTACTGGGAAGACCTCCGGATGCCGCAGGGCCCAAGCCAACTTCGGGTCCACGTCTAGATCCAGATCCGGATATGCGTCATTGACAATCTCATCTACCTTGAATTGATAAAAACGCAATAACCAATCCGCTTGATATAAACGATTCTCACGGACCAGCGGAGGCGTGGTAAGTGCCGGAAGACGGTTATCATACGCATTTACCGGAATGAATCCCGAATAGTAAACACGCTTCATCGTAGGTCTCTGATATAAGGCCGATGATAGACGAAGTATATCCTTGTCGGTATCCGCCGTAGCGCCAACGATCATCTGCGTGCTTTGCCCGGCGGGAGCGAATCGTGGGGCATACCGGAAACGCTTGCGTTCCTCGGCGCTTTGTAATACACCTTGTTGGATATAACGCATAGGGGCAAATACGCTTTTAAAATCCTTTTCCGGAGCTAGAGTCCGCAAGCTCGCCTCATTCGGGATCTCTATATTCACGCTTAAACGATCGGCGTAAAGCCCAGCCTCATTTACCAATTCTTGGCTGGCTCCGGGGATACTCTTCATATGTATGTATCCATTGAAGTGATGTACGAGGCGCAAATCCTTGATGGCTCTCACCAACCGTTCCATCGTGTAATCCGGGTTTCGGACCACGCCGGAGCTTAAAAACAATCCTTCAATGTAATTACGCCGGTAAAACTCGATCGTAAGATTCACCAACTCGGTAACGGAAAGCGTAGCTCTCGGTAAATCATTACTTCGCCGGTTGATGCAGTAGGCGCAATCATACATACAATAATTCGTCAGCATGATCTTTAAAAGCGAGATACACCGTCCGTCCTCAGCGAAACTATGGCAAATACCCCATCCCGCGGCACTTCCTATAGCCCCGCTCTTATGCGAACGGGAGGTTCCGCTGGAAGCGCAGGATACGTCATATTTTGCCGACTCGGCCAAGATTTTCAATTTCTCGAGCACTTTCTCGTCCATAATTTCACCGATATGTTTCGTACAAAGATAATGATCTCACAGAAATCAATAGTACGTTTTAAAGAGATTTAAATGTGATAAAAACCTTATATTTGTATCGTGAAAATTTTGGAAGTGCCTTACTTCGTTGAAATCGCCAGTTTTAACAGCACACAAGGCACAAGCCCTCGCTATATCTGCGGGTTGCTTGTCTACGTGTGCATAGGTCTCTGGCGATACCTTACGAAGTGTGGGCGACAACCCGCTTTTTTTCTAAGCATAAAAGGGCATGAAAGTATCTAAACAAAATATTAAGAACTTGTTATCTTCTGTTTCTTCAGACGGCAGAGGGGCATTTGAGCGTTTTTATAATTTGTATTACGATCAGGTATTCCGTTTTGCGTATTATTGCCTTGGAGAGAAAGAGGCTTGCAAGGAGGTCGTGTCCGACGTGTTCTTTTCTATTTGGAAATCAAAAGCACGCTTAAAAGAGATAGACAATATAGATACTTACTTGTATATAACGGTACGCAACGAAGCGCTTCGTCATATTTCAAGAAGCAATAGTGTCAATAAAATCCAGATGGATCAGTTATATTCATTTGAACCAGAGGAAGAAGCTACTCCTGAGGGTATGTTGGAATCGCAAGAAATGCGGGAACTTTTTAATCTGGCAATTGATGAGCTTCCCGAAAAATGTCGCCTAATATTCTTGATGATCCGTGAGGAAGGATTAAGTACCAAGGAGGTCGCTAAAATCCTATCCATCCAAGAGAGTACGGTCCGAGTGCAAATGAAGATTGCGGTGGAGAAGTTAATAAAACGGTTGAAATCGGATTTTCCTGATATTTCGTTTGTTTTCATATTAATATCCATTTTCCAATAAAATCAAATTAGCCAATGAAGTATATATTTCAAGGCACTTGAAGTATATATCCTATAGCACTTAAAGTATATATTCTACACAGAAGGGAGTAATACTAGGTGAAAATGACTTTCTACACGACAATTATTTGGATGTTTTATGTATCTAGGACATATTTCAAACATTTTAAAAAAAACGTCTTTCTCTTTAAACGAATTTCACCGATCCTTACTCCTTATTATAAGAAAGACGAAATATGGAGACAAGAAAAGAGATCATAAAGCAAATGGGTGACGAAATGAGGGAAGATATCTTCCTAGAGGTCAACAACCGTATCGAACGCAGCTTGCGCAGAAGGTTTTGGTTGAGAATATCTGCGGTCGCCGCCTCCGTCACGCTTTTGTTCAGCATCTCCAATTATATCTCTTTCCACGAAGGCTACAAGAAACTGAACAGCCAAATGGTAGAGATGGTGAATCCGATGGGAATGCGATCCTCCGTAGTCCTGTCTGACGGCACGAAAGTGATCCTCAACGCCGGTACGACATTGAGTTATCCGACAGCTTTCGTCTCCGGGCAGAGGGAGGTAAAGGTGAACGGTGAGGCATTCTTCGAGGTATCGCACGACAAGGAGCATCCCTTTATCGTTAGCGCTGAAAATGTTAAGGTGAAAGTATTAGGAACGAAGTTTAATGTGAAGGCCTATGATGACGATGATAATATAGAGGTGACTTTAGCGGAAGGGAAAGTCGGTGTCGGACTTGACACTAAAAATCTCATCCAGATAATGCCGGGACAGCAAATAAAATATATGAAAGCCTCACATCGCTTTATCAAGAGAGAAGTGAGATTACAAAGTTATACTTCGTGGATTTGTGGTAAATTCTATTTCACCAACTATCCACTAGAGAAAATCGCTAAGCAACTGGAAAGGAGTTTCAACGTAAGGATACAGATCCTCGGGAATGATTTGAGGAACGCAGCTTTTACCGGTGATTTCGTACGGGGAGAGAACATAGACCAAATCCTCCGGGTCATGACCGCTAATCGACTTATAAAGTATGAGATAGAAGGGGATCAAATCACGATCTCGAAAAAGTAAATCAAATGAGTTATAAACGTTAAATCGATATGCCTATGAAATAGAAAAAAGAGGGAATAGAGAAAAACAAAACGGAAAATGCTACCAACATCTTCCGTTTCTAAAGACTCAAGTCTTAATTATCGCAACACAATTAAAAACTTTAAATCATTGCAAAAGTATGAAATTTATTTCACACACAAGGCATTATATGCCTAATGTTAACCTAAAAAAAACATATAACATCATGAGACTATCTGTTGTACTATGTATGCTCAGCTTATTTTGCGCATCCGCGAAAACGGGTTACTCTCAAGTAGCGGAAATATCATTGAATCTGCACAATGTTACTATCTCGGAGGCGCTTGAAGAGATCAAGCACCAAAGTGAATACTCTTTTTGGTATAAGAATGATGAGATTAATCTTAATGAGAAGATCTCTGTGAAGGCTAATAAGCAAAGTATCAACCAAGTATTGCATGGCATTCTTGGTAAACAAGGTTTGTCTTATACAATCGATGATAAACATATCATAATCTACAAGAAAAATGAACAGCCTCGGATGGTCCAACAAGATGGTAAAATTACAGGTATCATTACCGATCAAGCGAATGTACCCATCATTGGTGCAAATGTTATCGTAAAAGGTTCCTCTATAGGTAGCATATCCGATATGAATGGGCATTTCAGTTTAGATGCGTCGGAAAAGGATATACTTCTGATATCTTATATCGGTTACATGACTAAAGAAGTAAAAATAGGCAAGCAACGTTCCCTTAAAATCCAACTGACTGAGGATACCCAAAATATTGATGAGGTTGTTGTCATTGGCTATGGTTCTGTGAAGAAGAGTGATTTAACGGGTGCTGTATCTTCTGTTAAAACAGCTGAATTACAGCAAACGCCCATGACTTCTATCGATCAAGGTTTAGTCGGTCGAGCCTCTGGTGTGCAAGTAATCCAAACCTCTGGTATGCCGGGAGCCGTAGCCTCTATTCGGGTACGTGGCAGTAGTTCTTTGCAAGGTGGAAACGAGCCTCTATATGTTATCGATGGTTTCCCTGTTTATAGTGGTAGTGGTTTCGGTAATACGGGTGGTAAGACACAGATGAGTGGTTTGTCTACAGTGAATCCATCAGATATTGAGTCTATAGAGATCTTGAAAGATGCCGCCGCCACGGCGATCTATGGAGCACGTGCGGCGAATGGTGTCGTATTGATCACAACAAAAAGCGGTAAAAAGGGACGGGATATTATCTCTTTTGAGGCAAGTTTTGGAATATCAAACGTATCCAAAAAGATAGATGTCATGAATGCGCAAGATTATGCGAAATTAGTGAATGAGGCTTATGCAAATGATGGATTGAAACCCTATTATGATGCTACGGCTTTATCTGAGATCGCAAAGATCGGTAATGGGACGGATTGGCAAGACGAGATTTTCCGTGGAGGAAGTACGCAAACATATCAATTAAGTTTTTCGGGTGGTGACGAGAAGACACAATATGCGATATCAGGCAATTATTTGAATCAAAAGGGAATTATTGAAAATTCGGACTTTAAACGTTACTCGATCCGTCTAAATTTAGATCGCAAAATATTTAAGAACTTCAATGTCGGAACCCATATGACAGCAAGCCATACGATTAATAATGCGGTAGCTACTGATACGGGAGGAGAAGATGGCGTTGTTTCCGGTGCGATTAAGATGAATCCGATACAGCCTGTTTTTGAGGATGAATTGACTGGCGCATATACGCAGGTCAATGTGCCGGGTACGTTGTACCGCAATCCTGTGGCGACAGCTAAAGAGCAAAAATTCAACAATGCTACATCTCGCCTGTTAGGTGATATCTACGCTCAATGGGAGATTATTCCGGATCTACGCTTAAAGGTATCTCTGGGTACGGATATCATGTATCATAAAACAAATAGATATACCCCCTCCAATATCTATCAGTCAGGAGGTGTGGCATCTGCTTATGTAGGTGTAAATAAAAGCATAAATTGGTTGAATGAAAACACATTGACATGGAATAAGACATTTGCGGAAGATCATGATTTGAGTTTGTTGGGTGGCTTCACAATGCAAAGAAACAATAGGGAATATGTCATGGCTTCCTCTTCTAATTTCGTGAATGATGTGATGCAATGGAATAATTTAGGAGCCGGTTCCGTTTACAATAAACCGGAATCAAATGCTACACAATGGAGCTTGATGTCTTATTTGGCACGTGTGAACTATACATTGAAACATAAGTATCTATTTTCTCTAAATGCTCGTGTTGATGGCTCTTCCCGTTTTGGCGCGAATAATAAATATGGATTCTTCCCTTCCGCATCCGCAGGATGGCGTATATCCGAAGAAGCTTTTATGGAATCAGTAAAAGAAACGATTTCAAACTTGAAGTTAAGAGCCAGTTATGGTTTTACGGGAAATACGGAGATCGGAGTTTATGAGTCTCTTGCCACACTAGGTACAAGCAATTGGATTCTGGGTAATCAATTGGTATCTGGATTTTTCCCGAATAAGATACCTAATCCCGATTTGAAATGGGAGCGTACTGGACAGTTTGATGTCGGTTTGGATCTTGGATTATTCAATAATCGGTTACGTGTAACTATGGATTACTACAAGAAGAAAACAACCGACCTTTTATATAATGTAGCGATTCCTTATACCTCTGGTTATGATACCATGCTGAAAAATATCGGAAGCTTAGAGAATCATGGTTATGAGTTATCAATAGAAAGCGATAATTTGACAGGTCCTTTTAGCTGGACAACAGCGTTTAATATTTCTTTCAATAGAAATAAAGTGCTTGAGTTAGGAGGAGAAGAGTATAAAGAGATGGCAGAAGGTGACGGACACTTAAAAACAGGATCTGTGCGTCGCTTAATTGTTGGTGAGCCTGTCGGTGTTTTCTATGGATATCGTTTTGATGGCATTTTCCAAAATGAGGAAGAGTGCAAACAACAAACTTCCTCGGCTGCGCCCATAGGAGTGGGTTTACGGAGATATAAGGATTTGAATGGAGATGGTAAAGTTGATGCTGTTAATGACCGGGAAATATTAGGAAATGCGAATCCGAAGTTTTTTGGAGGTTTAACGAATACTTTTGCTTATAAGGGATTTGAACTGAATGTATTCTTGCAATATTCGGTTGGAAACAATATCCTTAATTATAATGCGATGGAACTGGAGACTCCTACCGGTGGACAAAATGCTTATGCGGACATGGTAAATCGTTGGACACCAGAAAATCCCAGCAATATTTATCCAAAGGCAACAACAAATAGAAATGTGTTGGTAAGCGACCGATTTATAGAAGATGGATCCTATCTGAAACTAAAAACCTTGTCTCTTTCTTATAGCTTCCCGAAAGTAAATATCAAACATATCCAAGGGCTACGTATATATGTGACCGGACAGAATTTGTTGACATGGACGAAGTATAGAGGATATGATCCGGAAGTTAGTTATCGTGGTGCTTCAACGCTTGAAAGTGGAGAGGATTTCGGAGGTTATCCCCAATCTCGTACGTTTATGCTCGGTGTAAAGTTAGATATTAAGTAACTCTTAAATTGTATAGTCATGAAAAAAATCATAATATGCAGCTGCATATCAATAATCGCATTATTCAATACACAATGCTCATTTTTAGATGAAAAGCCTATAGATAGGTTGGTTGTAGATAATTTTTACACAAGCCAGAAAGATGCACAAGCGGCGGTTGATGCGACTTATCAACAGCTTAATAGCATTTATAGCCGTGCTATGTATATGCTATGTGATCTGACATGTGACGGAATGAAGAATGGTCTAGGAATGCCAAATGCCTTTTTGCAAAATTTAGAATTTCTGCGTCATACACCCGAGAATACATTTATCAGGGATATGTGGAAAAATAATTATATGGGGGTTATGAAAGCAAATGCCGCGATTAATAATATTCCATCCATTACAATGAATCCTGATTTGCAAAAAAGATTTATCGCAGAGGCTAAATTCTTGCGCGCCCTTTATTATTTTAACTTGGTTCGCTTTTTTGGGGATGTTCCATTAATAACTCAATTGGAAAATATTGATGACGCAATGGGACCAAGAGTCTCGAAAGAGCAGATCTATGAGCAAATCATATCAGACCTGACAGAAGCAGAGAATAGTCTCCCATTTCCTTCTGAATATAAGATTACGGATGCTGGACGAGCAACCAAAGGTGCCGCAAAAATCTTATTTGGAAAAGTCTATTTGACAAAAGGCGATTTTGCTAAGTCGAAGGAAAAACTAGCGGAAGTAGTAGAGCAGGAAGGTGCTTATGGATATGGTCTGCATACGAATTATGGGGATAATTGGAACTTGGATA
>ULRR01017017.1_pt1 | contig 31513 bp, 24 predicted proteins | sample 1955651 | NCBI WGS metagenome assembly ULRR01 (sample SAMEA4835688, study PRJEB28245) | human gut metagenome | biome: gut microbiome; material: fecal sample | place: Denmark | collected 2008
GCCACCACCATCCAGAAGTTCCCTTACATCGTCGGCGCGGTGAGAGGGCTGAAAAATAAGAAATTTGCCGTCATCATCGACGAGGCGCATTCATCCACTGCCGGCAAGGATATGGCGGCGGTGTCGCTCACGCTTGGCGGCGGTGAGGTCGAGATTGACGAAGAGGCGGCTCCCGATGTCGAAGACATCATCGCGGATGAGATCTCGCGGCACGGCAAACAGGCGAATGTTTCCGTATTTGCGTTCACCGCTACGCCGAAACCCACCACTTTGGAGCTGTTCGGCAAGATGAACGCAAAAGGACAGAAGGAGGCTTTCCATCTCTATTCCATGAAGCAGGCGATCGAGGAGGGGTTCATCCTCGATGTGCTTCAAAATTTCACGGAATACAAGACCTACTATCAGATCAACAAGGAGATCGCGGACGATCCGCGTTGCAAAACCGCGGAAGCAAAGAGGCAGATCGCAAGGTTTGTGGAGTTGCATGAGACCAATATTGCGCAGCGTATCGAAGTCATAATAGAGCACTTCCGCACCACCGTCATGAAAGAGCTGGGTGGCAGAGCAAAGGCGATGGTCGTCACCAAATCGCGCGCGAGTGCGGTCAAATATCACCGCGCGTTTCAAGAATACATCGCCAAGAAGGGCTACTCGGACATCAAGTCGCTGGTCGCGTTCTCGGGGAAGGTCAAACTCGACGGGGAGACGGAAGAGTTCACCGAAAGTTCCATCAACGGTTTTCCGGAAAGCAGACTGCCGCGCGAGTTCGACAGCGATGACTATAAGGTCCTTCTCGTCGCCAACAAATATCAGACCGGGTTCGATCAGCCGAAGCTCTGTGCGATGTATATCCTCAAAAAATTGCGCGGAGTCAATGCCGTGCAGACGCTTTCACGCCTCAATCGCATTTGTCCGCCTTTCGACAAAAAGACATTTGTGCTGGACTTCGTCAACACCTATGACGAGATCGTGAGTGCGTTCAGACCGTATTACACCACAACGCTGCTTGCCAATTCCGTCACGCCTTCCGCCGTATACGACCTCGAAGCGCGGTTGGATGGCTATTTCGTGCTCGATCCTGCCGATGTCGAAGCTGCGGCGAATATTCTTTGCCGTCCGCCCATCGATTCCAAAGCCAAGCAGAAGCTCAATTTCTATTTCGGCCGCGTCAAAAAGCGCATGGACGATTACGACAATTTCAAACAAATCGAGATCGCATCCGTCATGCGGCATTTTGTAAGGTTTTATCAATTCCTCATTCAAGTGTCGTGTTTCGAGGATGTGGAACTGCACAAAAAGTTTGTGTTTGTGAGCTATTTGCTTTCCTATCTTGACATCAGCATGCCGGGCGGCGGTTTCGACCTCGACGGGAAGATCAAAGCCGTCAATTTCGTTCAGAAGAAAGAGGCGGAACATGGCAAAGAAAAAATGAGTTCGCAACCTGTTGTCAATTTGCCCACCGCTTCCGCCATCGTCCTTCCCGAGGATAAGCAAGAGAGGCTCTCCGTCATAATCGCCGAGATCAACAGCCGCACAGGAAAAAGCTATGACAACGATGTCGCCATCAAAGCTATGCTCCAGATCCGCGACCTCATGCTCAAGTCCGATAAGCTGCGCACGAGCGCAAAAAACAACACCGAAAAAGATTTCGAGTTTGCTTACTTCGACGGCATCGACGACGCCCTCATAGAAGGTCTTTCGCAGAATCAGGATTTCTTCTCACTGCTCCTCAACAACGACGAGATCAAGAAAGAAGTGCTCGGCATTTTCGCCTCCGAAATCTACAAGAGTCTCCGCGAAAGCTAAAACCGCACTAAATATGGTGCGTTTTTTTGTGAGAGCATAAATAAATATTTAATTAGTTAGAGAAGGTCATCTTGAAATATCCTGTATAAATGGTATGATAGAAATACAATCTCTTCCCGGAAAATCATGCATACGGAGTAACATATGAACAAATCAGATCTTTATTGGCAAGTATATCTAAATTTAGAAAATGAGGTGCTTACTCTTTCAAAATACGTCGAGTTTGCCGATAACCAAGCGGTGGTTGATAAAAAAACAGGGCAAACAAAATTGTTTTGATCGACAGTCAGTTGTCAACATATTCGTCTCACATAGCTGATCTTCTTGTTCGGTGTTGTGTTGAAATTGAAGCGATTTCAAAAGAACTTTATTTTGATAATGGTGGTGTAAAATCGCGCGGAGCGAACGATGTTTATTTCGACAGCGATTGCATCAGGTTGCTCAATAAAAAGTGGAACACAGGCAAGAAAACTGTCATTATTTCGGCATCAAATTTTAATTTTAGTGAAGATGAAAATCGCGTCTTAAAGCCGTTAAAAAATGCTGATAAGCGGTCTAAAACATATTGGGCAAGATGCTATCAGGCGGTGAAACATGATCGATATAACAATTTACATTTAGGAAATATAAAAGCATTATTGCAGGCACTTGCAGCACTATATCTACTCAATATTTATAATAGAAATATAGAATTTAAAACCAAATATTTTGAGTACCGTAGTATCGACATGTCTTTTGGTTCAAAAATATTTTCCATAAAACTGCCATCTGGCAGGCATGTGCTTGATGTAATCAACAAGCAGGATATAAGCGGCGTTTTGCATGAGGATGAAAGTCCGTATTTACTAAAATATACAAACCAATCTTGCAAAGTTGTCCGTGACAATATGGAGAAAAGCAGGCAACAGCAAGCGGAGTTGTTGCAGCGTCAACCTGAGTTGGTTGACCCGGAATTTCTTGTGTGGCTACAGAAGGCTTATCAAATAGAGGGTTCAAATTCCAACAGAAGAGTCATTAAGGAGTGGGAGATATGTAAATATAGATTATGCAAAAAAGTTCCAATGTCATTGCCCTTTGAAGAGAGAAAAAAAGCATTTGTTAACACGGAAGAGTGGAAGAATTATGCAAAAGAAAATGATCAAGCTCCAAAAGAGGATGAACTAAATGAGACAAACTTGCAAGAAGTAATTGAGCAGGCAGGTGTGTACGCAGGGATCATGATGTCCACTTGCTTCATGCAAGACGTATTGTGGAAAGCGCTTAACGATACAGCATGCGAGCTGGTTCTTGACAAAGGAAATGTAAAATACGACATATAGTTGGTCAGTATAAGTAATTTTGGCACCACGGCGTGTGCTTGTCATAGACAAGTGCGGCTCGGCTGCGCCGCGCCGCAGACAAGCACACGCCGTTAAACCGGCAAGGCGAGCGGAAAACGAGAGCGAAGCGGAGTCGCCCGCTGAACCGCTCGGGCGACCGTCCGCTTTTTCGCTCTCTCGTGATTTTCCTTCAAGCCTCCTTTTGCGTTTTTCATCTAGGCTATTTTCTTTGTCGTGCGCGGCAATAAATCACACAGTTACGTTTTTTGCTCATGCCACAAAAGGGTGATACGAACCGTGTCCTGCCGTGCAGACTTGTTCCAAGAAATTTTGGTTGTTCCTGACATAACGCCTCCGCAAGGTGCCTTTCGTGGGCGCATTGTCGCATAGTCCTCTCAAAAGTAAACGGACGGAAATCCTTGCCGAAATGTTCTAACCTCTGGACGGTAATGCAAGGATTTTCTTTTCCCGTTGACTTTTGACTGCTCGACTTCCACGCCTATTTCTCCCACCGTCCTATGCTCCCGTCCGCCTGCCGAAAGGCAACATATTTCGGAGGTACGGACAATGGAGAACAAAAGAAAGGTTTACGAAGTTTTGGAAGAAAAGATCTCACCGGACAACATCGTGCGCATAAGCGAATTGCTTGCGCTGGGCGCGTTGAAGTATATGTGCGGACACAAGATGCTGCACGGGATGTACGCGGATCTCGCCCGTGACATAGCCAACAAAGATATGGAAGGATATGTCCTCACAGAGAGCTATGACATCGTGCAGGAGGCGGCGATGTTCTTATGCAGCTATATGGGCATGACCGTGAATGAAATCAAAGACGGCGAGCAATGCACCGTACGGCGGCTGTGCAACAAAACGCTTTGCCACAAGATATACGAGCTGTGGAAGGTGAAACGGTACACGGAGAGCATGTACGCTCTGCCGAGAAACAGAGAGCCGTTTACGGAATTCGGATGCGAGAAAACTGCAGACCACACTAAGTATTACGAACTAATGGCAAAACTCCGTCTTACGAAAGGCGAGAAAGAGACCATCGAGTGTTATGCGGCAGGGATAAGTTTTACGGAGCAAGCGAAGCTGCTGTCCGTGAACCTGTCCACGATATGGCGCAGAAGAAAGAGCGCGCAGACAAAATGTCTTGCCATAGTCGGCATTTTATGACAGACACACATTATCAACTTTCACAAGGCAGCCCTGAACGGCTGCCTTATTTTTTGTCTTTTAGACCCCATTTTTGCTTTTCCCGTGGCTTTTAAGTGGAGGGATCTTTGTCGCGAGCTTTACAAACGCCTTTTTCGTTCCTTCAAAAAAAATACGAAGAAAATTTTCTAACAGGAAAATAGGCTTCCTATTTGGCGGTTAGACTCAAAGCAAAATTTCTCCGGAAAATTTTTCAAAGTCGCAAAAAGGCTTGCGACATTGAAGGATATAACGAAGAAAAAACAAAAAGGAGGTAATGCCTATTGAAGGACGAAAGCATCACGGTGGTGACAGTGGGAAAGCCGGACATCTCGGCGATGCGCAGCGGTGAGAAAGACACATTCTTTGCCGCGTTGCTCGCGAGAATTCGCGCGCTTTCCGAAGAGAAAGGGACGGAACTCTCCGTCCGAAGGGGGTAGCTATGCCGTACAGGAACGCGAAAGTTTACAACGACGGAAGCCACTTTATAGCGATCCCGCAAACATCATCTCCGCACAGGCGGAAGAAAAGCCCGGAAAGGACGGTCTGCACGGGCAAGGAATTGCAGACACGCACGGACAAGACCGAGAAAGAAACGGCGAGGGAGGCTCTTGCTCCCAAGGAACGGTTTGAGAGAATTTACAAAGAAAACGACGGCAAGGGAAAAACCGAGAAGATAGACATCCTGACCAAAGAATTTGAAAAGGACTTCGGCACGGAAGCGGAAGCATTCGTCCGCGAGAATATGGAACGGATCACGAGGAACAAGATCGTCCGCAAGACAAGGCTGGCGCGGAAGACCAACCTGAACCCGTGGAACTATTTCTGCACTTTCACCTACTCGGATGCAAAGCATACGGAAGAAAGTTTCAGAAAGGGGCTTAGTGAGGTTCTGAAGCGCATGGTGCACCGCAAAGGATGGAGGTATATCGGCGTGTGGGAACGCGGCGGAGAAAGGAACAGATTGCATTTCCACGGCATCTTTTTCATCCCGGAAAACGGTATGCCCGGCGCATTGGAAACGAGGACGGATTACAGCTTTACCGAACACAAACGGCAGATGATAATGCAGAATGCATACTTTAACGATAAGTTCGGGCGAAACGATTTCAACAAACTGGACGCGAAACGGGAGGCAACGGACGCGGCGAGGTATCTTATGAAGTACATAGAAAAGAGCGGCGAGAAGCTCGTATACTCGCGGAACATCCCGACCTATTTCAAGTCCGACATCATGGAAGAGGACGTCCTTTGCAAGATAGGACAGGAGGACAAAAAGCTGTTGCTATCGGACGATTTCGGCTGTTGGGAAGACGGTTGCCTCGTTGGCAAAGTAAGCCCAGAGGTCATCGAGAAAATGCCGAAATGCAACTGAACTTCGTCTTTCTCACGGAGAGCGTAAACGGAAAAGGGGTTGCCGTCAAGGGTGAAGTGCAGCGCTTCGCGTCCCTTGACGGCAAACATGTGGACACCAAACAAAACTACTCCCACCCCATTTCCCGTTTGTCCCGCTCCCGTCGAAAGACAGAAAAACATATCAGGAGGTAGATCAAATTGAAAACAGCAGTCATTTATGCCCGATACAGCTCGGACAGTCAGACCGAGCAGTCTATCGAAGGGCAGCTCAGAGTTTGTGAAGAGTATGCCGCAAAGAATGATATAGTAGTGCTTGACACCTACATTGACCGTGCGATGACGGGGACGAACGATAACCGCCCCGATTTTCAGCGCATGATCAGGGACAGCGCGAAAAAGACTTTCGGTTATGTGCTCGTCTACAAATTCGACAGGTTCTCACGGAACAAGTACGAAACGGCGATACACAAGAAAGCCCTGAAAGACAACGGCGTCCGTGTTATTTCCGCTACAGAATATATCCCCGACAGCCCAGAGGCGATCATCCTTGAAAGTATGCTGGAAGGCTATGCGGAGTATTACAGTGCGGAATTGTCGCAAAAAGTCAAACGCGGGATGAACGAATCGCGCAGGAAAGGCAACTTTACGGGTGGCGTGGTCATTTACGGCTATAAAGTGGAGAATAAAAAACTTGTTGTAGAGGAAGACAAGGCCGAGATCGTGCGTTACATTTTCAGTCAGTATTCTGCAGGCGTCTATGTGAAAGATATCATCGTCGCTTTAAACGAACGAGGAATTACCAACCGAGGGAAGCCGTTTGCAAAGAACACCGTTTACAACATTTTGCGGAACGAGAAGTATGCCGGTATATATCGCCATGGCGACGAGATATTCGAGAACATTTATCCTGCAATAGTAGACAAGAAGACTTATGAAAAGGTGCGATCGAAAATCGAAAAGAACCGTTACGGCAAACGAAGCACATCAACCGTTTATTTGCTTCGGCACAAAATAAGTTGCGGATATTGCGGAAAGCCCATCAGCGCCGAATGCGGAACGGCAAAGAACGGTCAGGTCGTGAGATATTACAAATGTTTAGGGAAAAAGAACGGCAACGGGTGCAAGAAGTCGCAAGTGAAAAAGGAGACCCTCGAAATATTGGTGACGGACAGCATTGTGGAAGCGCTTTCCTCGAAAGAATGTGTCGACAAGATAGTCCATGCACTTTTGGAGTTACAGGAGAAACAATTTGCGGATAACGACGAAGAGAAGCGACTAAAGAAAGAACAAAAGCGCGTTGCGACGTCGATAGACAATATAATGGCCGCGATAGAAAACGGAGGCACTGCCGCTTCGGCAATGAAACGCTTGCGTGAGCTTGAAGCAAGACAACAGGATCTGGAAAAAGCGTTGTGTATCGAGCGCGCCAAAAACTCTTTCAAACTGACAGCCGACGAGATACGCAAATTCTACAAACAGGCTTTGGAATCCGAGCCGCGAATGTTGATCGATCTGTTCGTCAAAGAAATCATCTTACACGACGATCGAATGGAAATAATTTACAACACGCCACTAAAAACAAGTCCCGACGATGAGCGGGACTTTTCTTTTTATGATAGAACGACATTTTGGTTCGACAGGCAATTTACGATCGTCATGTATATAAATGCCGGTTTTTAATTGCGCAGTACTTGGTGGTGTTTTTCCAAAGCCGCGTATTTCGGATTGACACAAAATGTAATGAGCAGTATGATACATAGGTCGGAACTTAAAGGCACCTCATCGGTTCCGACTTGTAAAGGAGGTGATGTTTATGAAAGCCATATTTAAGGCTCTTATGACAATTACTTTAGGAGTTGTCAAGCATAAATAAGTTGGCTCCCGAATGGTACCACGGGTCACCTCCTTTAGCGAATATAGAACAGCCGTTGCAAATCGCGACGGCTGTTTAAGCATAAAAAAAGAACCCAAACCGAGGGTTCGATTTAGGTTCTGACTGGCGGAGAAGCAGGGATTTGAACCCTGGCTACGATTCACTCGTACTACTCCCTTAGCAGGGGAGCCCCTTCGGCCTCTTGGGTACTTCTCCGTGCCGAATTTGTTTTGCCTGCATATCATAGCACAGCCCGCGGGCGGTGTCAATTGTTTTGGCAAATCGGAACAGAGGCAAAGAAATGCGACAATATCCGCGTGCAGACGCCTGCCGCGGGAAGAGTGTCCGCGCCTGACATCACGCAGATAACGCCGCCTGCCGCGCAGTCTTGGCGCAAGGCGAAGCCGCCAATACGGACAAGACACAGAGCGGCGGAAGAACGTCGGCTGTGCCTCAATACATTCAGGTCCGTGCCGTTTTCGCGGCGCAATCATCCGCACGACGCGGGTGCACCCGTGCCGCAAAAACAGGTGCAGCCCGCAAATCGGGCGGCGAACAAATTCCCTCTTAAAAACACAATTCCTGCGTTTATCGTCACATTTTATCTGTTTAACATCGCGTTTTGATTTAATGCAAAGGCAGAGAGGGAAAACCCTCTCCGCCTTTTCCCGCGTCGTGCGGGGAGCGCATTTACGCCAGTGTTCTGAAATACACCACCCTGTCGCCTTCCGCGAGGGGAACGGACAGAGTCGGATTTTGTGCGAGAATGTCCTCGGGTGTTGCGGTGAGCGCCTTGCACACATCCCACATCTCGTCGCCTTCGGACACGATGTAAAGGGAGAGCGCGGAGTCGTTGCGTTCCTTCTCTTCGCCCACGGTGACGGAGGATATGTACTCCGCTTCGCCCACTTCGTAATGCGTGAGCAGTATGCCGACTTCCGCTTCGATGTCCAGCTCGCCGCGGCGCGCCTTCGCCTTTATCTCTTCCACGAAGCACACCGCCCTGACTTCCGCGCCGAATGTACCGTCGATTTCCACGGAATAAGGCACTTCCGCGCGCACGGAGTTCAAGCCGTTTTCGTCACGGTAGATGACGTCGGCGGTGAGCACGCCTTCCACCAAAGCACCCGTATCCGTCACTTCCGCCTTCGCCGCGAAGCAGCGTGCATACGGCACGGCAATTACGCTTTCCGCAGGCGGGCGGTCTTCCAGCGAGGCGGTGCCCGAAATGCTTTCGGACACGTATTTCAGCCCGCCGAAGAAGGTGAATTTTCTGTTTTCCCTGCCGAGCTCGACCTCGTTGGTGAGCATAAACATATCCGCAATCACGTCCGTTTCCCTGCACCTGACGACGCTGACGCGCACGGCAATATCCGCGTCGAAACGGATAATATTCGCCCCCGGCACACCCGCAAGGACTATTTTGGACGTTCTGACCGCCGCCGATGCGCAGACCTTGTCGCCTTCTTCCACGCCGTCTGCGAGAATCTCTTCCGTGAAATGTACGACCATTTCGCGTATGCGTATCTCCTCGTCCTCGGTATAAGTCACGGCGGCGCGCACTTTGCCCTCCACCGTTATCTTTCCGTCGCCCGCGACTGCGGACACAATCACCGCCTGCGCGTCGGCAAGCAACACGCTGTCCACGTCACCCGCTTCCGCCTCTTCGCTCACGCTGACGGAAACCGTCTTTGCCGCCACGAGCGAGGGAAGACGCACCGCGTCCACCGTCTTGTAACATTGTTCCGCGTCCACGAGGCACTCTTCCTCGGTGCGCTGAACCGCGCTCGCACGCACGGACACCACGGCGGAGAGCACCACGGAATCGCCGGTCGTCACATCCGCTTCCACCACGGCGACTTCCGCGCTCACGCTGTCGTCACCCGTGAAGTTGCCTTCCACTTTAAGGTTGAAATCGGCGTTGTAGTCCACTCCTCTGACACCGCCTTCGCGTGTCTGGTACACGAGGCGGAAATTCACTCTGCCCGTAATGTCCGCAAAGCCGTCGTTCGCTTCCGAAGAGATGACCTTGCCGTCCACGGCGAGGGAAAGCACGCGCGCGACGTCGCCCGCATCCAACCCGGACGGTGAAAACTCGACCACGCGCTCCACGGCGGGAGCGGTCACGATGTTGCTTGCGTTGAACTTTTCGTATTTGAACATATTCGCCTCCAATTCCTCAACATCTTATGCCGCGCGCTTCCCCCTTATGCCCGAAAGTATAAATTTCGCGCCGCGGGGGAACAATCCGACTATGAGAGAAATAGGCAAAGGCATAGGCGAAGCAAAAGCGCGCGTGGAAGCGCTCGCAGGCATTCCTCTTCTGATGAAAGTCAACGAAGGACGGGGGCGGAGCTCCCTCTGCCGAGGCAGCATCATTGCGGTCTTCCCCGCCGTGTTCACCGTGAAAACGGAAAGCGGCGAAGTGCGCACCTTTTCCTATTCGGACGTGCACACGCGCGGGATAATGTTTCTCCGCGACGACACCTGACACCGTTGGTGTTTGCTTTTACTTTACATCACGCACAACTTGCGTCGGATTAGAACGCTTCTTTCCGCACCCAAACCGCTCACCCGTTGGTGTTTACTTTTACTTCACATCACGCACAACTTACGTCGGATTAGAACGCTTCTTTCCGCACCCAAACCGCTCACCCGTTGGTGTTTACTTTTACTTCACATCACGCACAACTTACGTAGGATTAGACCGCTTCTTCCCGCACCCAAACCGCTCACCCGTTGGTGTTTGCTTTTACTTTTCATCACGCACGGCTTACATCGGATTAGAACGCTTCTTTCCGCGCGCAAACCGCTTACCCGTTGGTGTTTGTTTTCACCCTGCACGTCCGCCGCGCAACGGTCGGCGACGGACTACGCGCATAACTCACGGAAAAATAAAACCGCCGTACGGCGGTTTTATTGTTTCGTATCGTCCGTTAATGCAGCAGTTTCGTCATTTTTTGCGTATCGGGGACTTTTTCTCCTCTTCGGCGGGAAGAAGAATATCCTTCTCCGCATCCGCCGCCGCGGCAGCGGCTTTTTTCTTTTTCGCGCGGACTATCAGCACCGCCGCACCCGCACAGACGCCGACTCCGAGCGCAGTCCAAAGTATCGCAAAGAGCGGATGCGCCGCCCAGGATTTGTGATGCACGGTGAACGCTCTGCGCACAAACGGTTTATCAGTGTCGGAAAGAATGACCTGCGCCGTGACGGTGTAATCTTTGCCGGGGACGCCCGACGGCTCGAACGTGAACGTCGCGCCCGTCCAAGCGATTTCTCCGTTGACGTACCAGTTGATTGCCTCGTACGCAACGTCTTCTATTGTGGTCACCGTGAGCGTCACGGAATTGCCCGTGCCGTAAAGGGTGACTCCGTTTTCAATGCTTCCGCCCGTCCCGTTGACGTATGCGTCGGAGGAAATGTAATCGGAAGTGACGATGAATGCGTTCGCGCCGTTCCACGCCGCCTGCGCGACCGTGACGCGGAACTCCGCGGTGTAAGTGTCACTCGACGTGGTGATGCTTGCGCGCACTCCGAAATCGCCCGCACGCGAGAATAGATAGCCGCACGACGCGCCGCTGCCTATCTGCGTGACGCTCGCCTCGCTCTCCTCGCCCGAACTGTCCTCGGTGTATTCGACAAGCTCCCACACTATGGTGTCTTCGAGAGCGGGGTCGGTGTCGCCCACGGGTGTGAGCGAAGCGGTGAAATCGAGATATGACCTGCCGCTGCCCGTTTCGCGTATCGTCTGCACCGTCATACTCCCGCCCGACGTGACCGCGCTTCCGCCTCTCGTGGCGGACACGCTGATGCCCGTGACGGGAAGCCACGCGTCATCCATATTGAGGATATCTTCGGACACGAGTTTCAGGATGTCGAGTTTTTTGTATTCGTCGCCGCTCACCGTGACGGACGCGTCATCCTCGAAATAATGGGTGATGAGCCTTGTCACGACGGTGTTGCGGGGCACGGCTTCGCCGCCCGCCAGCTCTTCCGCCGTCAGAGTGAGTTTCAGGAGCGCGGCGGCAAAAGACACGATGGGCGCCGCCATACTCGTGCCGCTGGTCAATTCGTAAGACGCGTCGGCGCCGGACACGAGAATGTTTTCGCCGGGGGCGAAAACGTCGTATGCCGGGCCGTAATTCGTCGTCGTGTGATAAGTGCCGCCTTCCGCCGACGCCATCACGCCTATGACGCCGTCGTATGCCGCGGGGTAAAATTTCGTGGACGTGCTCGCGCGGCTGTTGTTGCCCGCCGCCGCGACAATCGTCGCCTGCGTCGCCGCGGACGCTATCACGTTTTGCAGCTGCGCGTCGTTCGCCCACGTCGATGCGGAATCCGTCGTCGAGCACAGAGAAAGGTTGATGACGTCCGCTCCCGTTTCCGCGGCGTTGGATATCGCGAGCCGCACCGTCGTACGGTCGAAATTGTTCACGCCGCCGTCTGAGGAGTCGGACGGATAGGACGCCTTCACGGGATATATCCTGATGTAGTCTTCCAGCCCGAGTTCGCGGATGAGCATCGCAATCACGCTTGCGACTTTGGTGCCGTGCTTGTCCTCCGTTTCGTCGTCTATGTCGCCGAGCTTCGAGCTGTCGTTTTTGGAGTCGTAATAGGAATTGTACCCCATTATGCGCCCGTCTTCGTCCGTCAGCAAAAGCCCGCTGAAAACGGAATTGGTGAGGTCCAGTCCCGTGTCGACGACCGCGATGACCACGGGGTCGTCATATGAATTGGCTTCCAGCACGGGGATGACGTTCGTGCTCACAAAGGCGCGCAGTGCGGAAATGTTGAGTTCGTCTTCCGCGAAATACCACAGGGAGTCGGTGTCATAATCGCCGTACGTCGTCGCCGTCACGGCATCCGCGGAAAACTCCGCAGCATAAGCCGTCCCGCAAAAAGCCGCAGGCATCAGCGCGCACAGTACAAGCAGAACCGCCAGCGCGATGACCGAAAGATTGCGTATTGTCAAAAATCTGCTCATTTCACTTCCCCTGCCGCGCCCCACTGCGCGGCGATGTGCTTTTACTCTGCGGCGGCAAGCAGTCCGTCGGAAAACGCCAGTCGCCTGAGGCTCTCTTCCTTACCCAGCACGACGGCCATCTCGATAGCTCCGCCCGGAGTGGACGGCTGTCCCGTGAGCGCGACGCGCATACTGAACATCACCTGTCCGCTCTTCATTCCCGCCGCTTCCGCCGCGGCGACGACCGCCGCCTTTATGCTCTCTTCCGTCCAATCCGAAAGCGGTTCAAGCGCGGCAACCGACACTTTAACCGCCTGTTTTGCCACGTCAAGGTCCACTTTCATCTTTTTGTGGACATACATACCGAGGTCGTACGCGCCGAATTCGTCAAGGAAATCTATCTTTTCGGGTATCTCTCCCAGCACGTCCACGCGCGTCTGCATAAGTTTCGCTATCTCGCGGTCGTCGAACTTGCCGCCCGCTTTGCTCTTTGCAATCCACGGCGCGCTCACGCGATAGAATTCCTCCTCGCTCATTGCTTTGAGATATTCCCCGTTCAGCCAGCGCATCTTCGCCTCGTCGAATATGGAACTGCTGACCGAGATGCCGTCGATGTCGAAATATTCCGTCATCTCCGCCATAGTCATCTTTTCGGCGTTGTTCTTGGGACACCAGCCTAGCAGCGCAACGTAATTGACCACAGCTTCGGGCAGATAGCCCTTTGCGATGAAATCCTCGAAATTCGCGTCGCCGTAGCGTTTGGACAGCTTGCGGGTGGCGTCCTTCATTATGGGCGGCAGATGCATATACGCGGGTCTTTCCCATCCGAACGCGTCGTAAATGAGGTTGTACTTCGGCGTGGAGCTGAGATACTCCGTGCCGCGTATGACGTGCGTGATGCCCATAAGATGGTCGTCCACGACGTTGGCGAAATTGTAAGTCGGCATCCCGTCGGATTTGAGCAGTATGCCGTCCTCTATGTCGTCGGAGGACACGGAAATCTCGCCGAAAACCAGGTCGACGTAAGAGGACACAACGCCGTCGGGCACCTTCTGCCTGATGACGTAAGGCTCCCCTGCCGCGAGCCGCGCCTGCACTTCCTCCTGCGTAAGATTGCGGCAATGACGGTCGTAAGTGTGCGTGCCGTTCTCGCCGTGCAGACTTTCCAGCCTTTCCTTCGAGCAGAAACAGTAATACGCTCCGCCCGCCTCCACGAGCTTTTCGGCATACTCGCGGTATATCGCCGCGCGCTCGCTCTGGATATAAGGTCCGCAGCCGCCGTCGCGGTCCGGTCCTTCGTCGTAATCCATACCCGCCGCGCGCAGGGTGCGGTAGACCATCTCTTCCGCGCCTTCGACCTGTCTTTCCCTGTCCGTATCCTCTATGCGCAGGATAAACTTGCCGCCGTTGTGGCGCGCGAACAGATAGGCGTAAAGCCCGGTGCGCAGATTGCCTATGTGCATAAATCCCGTGGGAGAGGGCGCGAAACGCGTCCTTACCGTCTTTTCCATTTTCACCTCTTTCAGTTTCCGAGAATGTCGCCGAGCAGTCCGCTTTCCGCAAACGAAAAACTCTCCGTGCCCGCATATATGATGTGGTCGAGCAGTCTGACCCCTATGCTGTCCAGAACGTACGCCAGCTCGCGCGTAAGCTCCACGTCTTCCTGCGACGGATTGACGTTGCCGCCGGGATGATTGTGCGCCAGCACCAGGGACACCGCGTTCGTACCCAGCGCAAAGTCCACCACCTGCCGCACGGACACGTTCACGCCGTCGCCCTTGCCCGACGCGAGTTTTCTGAACCTGATGAGCCCGTCCTGCGCGTCCAGCGCCGCCGCACCCGCAATCTCGACGGGTGCACCGTACATTTCCTTCGCGATATAATCGCGCACTTTCCGTCTGCCCGAAAGGTTTGTCCGCTTGCGCTCCGCACTGAGCAGATATCGGCGCATTATGTCGGGAAGCACGGACAGAAACAGCGCGGCAATCTCCGTCATCCCCGGCACTTCTTTCAGGCGCTCCTTGTCGGAGTTCAGAACATCCGCAAAGCTCCCGAACCTGTCGATGAGTTCGTGTCCTATTTCGTTGGTGTTTTTCCTGGGTATGCAATGAAACAGAATATATTCCAGGACTTCGTGGTCCTGAAACGTATCAAGCCCTGCCGCCGCGATTTTCTCGCGCACTCTTTCTCTGTGACCGTCGTGTTTTCCCATCGGATGTCCGCCCGCGCATACGCGTGAGTTATTATAACCTTCGGAAATTATAACTTACGCGCGAAGCAAAATCAACAAAAACCCGCACTTAGCCGCCGTATGAAAAGCGCACCGCCAAAAAACGCGCAAAGACTCCGCGGCGGACAATCAAAGCGGTTTTGCTCGTATGTGGCTTTTATCGCGCGTGAAATGCGGATAAACGCTGCGATTGCGCGAAATGCAAAATTGCGTTCACGCTCCGTCCGAAAGGAAAGCCGCCGCCGCACGGAAGACGGAATAGGCGAATTCCGCCCTGTAATCGGGGTCGAGCAGATTCGCCTCGTCGACGGGATTGGACAAAAAGCCGCACTCCACGATTACGGCAGGCGCCGCGGACTGCTGCAAAATGTATTTCTCCGCCGTGAGCGGCGCAAATTCCCTCCCCGCGTCGGGGACGTTGAACGTGCGGTTGAGCTCCTCCTGCATTATCTCCGCAAATGCCCTTCCCTCTTCGGACGACCCGTCGAAAAACACCTGCGCGCCGCGACGCGACGAGGCGGAAAAGGTGTTCATATGTATGCTGATGACGGCGGCGGGGGACGCGTCGCGGATTATCTCCGCCCTGCGCTGCATATCCGCACGCTTTTTGTTGCCGTCCGTTTCGCGGTACAGCCCGCCCTTATTGCTGCGGGTGTAGACCACGCGGAAGCCGCCGCTTTCGAAATACTCTCCGACAAGTTTCGACACGGCAAGATTGAGGTCGCTTTCCTTGACTCCCGTGTTCACCCCCGTCACGCCGCCGTCCGCTCCGCCGTGTCCCGCGTCGATGACGACGGTCACGGCGCCGATGTTCTCCGCAAGCACGGTGACGGCGGGCACGCACAACACGGGCAGAACCGCCGCCAGCGCCAACGCAATCACCTTGAAAATCCGCCTCCGCGGGATTGAACTCACCCTGATTTTCTGCATATCGTTTCAATTTTGAATATATTCACGCAAGCATAAAAATACGACCTTGTCCACCGAGTTATTCACATTTTTGCCCGAAATTGTGGACAACTTCGTGAATAACTCTTGTTTTCACATCATAACCGTTTCATATTCGGCGCGCAAAATGGGTTATAATATATGCTTTTTCGTTCAAAAACGTGCCGTACGCCCCGCTTTTCCGCATAAGGCGGCGGAGTGCGGCATAAAGTGTTCGGGAGGTGGTATGAGATGAAATTGTCCGAAACCCTGAACCGCGACGTCGTATGCAAAGCCGACAGCTCTCTCATCGGCAGCACGGCCGATGTATATTTTGACGGAAATTGTAGAAATATTGTATATTTTGACGTCGCGTGCGCGGGAGGGAAAATGCTTCTGCCCTTCTCCGCGGTCGCGTCGGTTGCCGATGCGCTTATGACGGACGACGCGCTTGCGCTCACTTCCCGCGGCGACGCGGACCTTTCTCCGCTCGTTTCATCCCCAATAGGCAAAAAGGTCTATACGGGAACGGGACGTTTCAAAGGCGCGGTGAGCGACGTCGTTTTCTCGGCGAAAGGCAGAGTGAGCGCCATCGTTGCGGACGGCGTGTCCTACTCGCCCTCTTCCTTCCGTGCATTCGGCGACGTATGGCTGCTCAAAGACTCCGCAAGCGGCAGAAGAAACACTCCGAAAGTGCCCTTCCCGAAGGCGAAAAGCGACTACAAGGCGACAATACTCGGCGACTCCGAAGCCGCCCCGCCGCGCACGGCGAAGCCCGCGGACGCGGAGAAAGCGGCGGACGCGGCGGACGGGAAGTCCCCGACGGGCGCGGAGAAAGCGGCGGACGCGGCGGACGGGAAGTCCCCGACGGGCGCGGCGGCGGAAGAAGACGGACGCCCCGTCTTTTTCTCCCCCATGCAGGCGGACATCCGTCCCGACTCCCCTGCGGCGCTGGACGTGCGTCCCGCCGAGGAAGAAAGCGAAACCCACGTCTATCTCCGCGACGCCGCGGGCAGACCCGAAGTCATTTTCGGCGACGACGGCTTCACTCCGCACAGGGTGATTGCGGACTACAATTTTTTGCTGGGCAGAACGCTTGCGGACGACCTGTTCTCCTATTCCGGGGAAAAACTCGCCTCCCGCGGTATGCGCGTCACCGTGGACCTGGTCGAAACCGCGCGCAGACACGGAAAGCTGATGGAACTCACCCTTTCGTCGAAGTGAGGCGCGAAAATGAAGACCGCGCGTAAAAAGAGCTTTTTCTTTCTCGTTGCCGCGGGGCTTGCGGCGCTGTGCCTTGCGCTGCTGCTCGTCGCCTGCGACAAGGCGGAACTGCCCTCGCCGTCCTCGCCCGTCCCCGTCTACGACATCGACCTCACCTACGACGGCGGCGTCACCGCGCAACTGAAAGAGGAAATCCTTTTCACCAACAACACGGACGATACGCTGACGGACATCTCGCTTCATCTTTATCCGAACGCCTTTGCCGAGGGCGCGTCAAGCCCTCCGTACTTTGCCGCCGACCGCGACAAGTTTTTCTATGACGGCGAAAGTTTCGGCAAAATCGAGATTTTAAGCGTAGAATTGAACAGAAAAACGTCGGAATATGAAATCTGCGACACGGACAATACAATACTCCGCATTCCGTATGCGCCTGAAGCGGGCGAAACCGTGACGCTGTCCGTCACGGCGGCGCTCACTCTGCCCGAGTGCAACGCGCGTTTCGGCGTGACGGAGTCAACGGTCAATTTCACGGGCTTTTACCCGGTGCTGTGCCATTACGAAAACGGAACTCCGCGCACAGACGGGTACACCGCCGCGGGCGACCCGTTTTTCAGCGACATATCCTCGTTTTACGTCACCGCCGACGTGCCCGAAGAGTTTGTGGCGGCGTCATCGGGCGAAGTGACGGAAAGCAGCGTAACGGACGGGACGAAACGTATGGAAATCACGGCGGAAAACGTGCGGGATTTCGCGCTGGTGCTCTCCGAGGACTTCGAAGTGCACACGGGTTCCGCCGCTCTGCCGTCGGGGAATGTGAGAGTGAACTGTTTCTGTCTGTCCGACAATGATGCAGAGGACACCCTGGCTCTTGCCGCCGACGCGCTGCGCGTGTTTTCCGACGCGTTCGGAGAATATCCCTACTCCGCTTTCAGCGTGGTGCAGGCGCCTATGGGCGCGGGCGGTATGGAATTCGGCACGCTGGTCACCGTTGACCCGTCCGTCGCGGACAGGACGGAATACGAGCGCACCGTCGTGCACGAAACCGCACATCAATGGTGGTTCGGACTTGTCGGCTCCGACCAGCTCAATTCCCCCTGGCTGGACGAAGGGCTCACCGAATTCAGCACGGCATATTATTTCCGCCGCACGGGCGATAACACCTCTTACGGCGAGCTGGTTTCCTCTGCCGCCGCCTATTATGCCGTATACGAGCGTATGCCGTCGGAGATAGGGTTCGACCCCGCAATGAACAGACATCTGTCTTCCTATCTCACCAACGGCGAATACGTCGCGGTGACATATTGCAAGGGGCTGCTGCTCTTCGACACTCTTCTCACGCTTGCGGGCGAGGACACAATGCTCCGCGCACTTGCGGAATACTGCTCCTCAAACGCATACTCCGTGGCATCTCAGGCAGACCTGTCCGCCGCCTTCGAACGGGCGGGCTTCGCCGCGGCGGGCATAATAGACAGTTTTACGTCCGGCACGGTCGTGCTCTCCTGACGCGCCGCGCAATGTCCCGCAGACCATCCCCCTCAATCCTCTGCCGCGCCTTCCGCCCCGACGCCCGCGGCAGCTGCGCTCCCGAAACGCACAAAGGCTGTGCCGAAACGGCACAGCCTTTGTTTTGAGTTTGAGTCGGTACAAGCCGCGTCCGCGCGACTGCGCGGGATTGCGGTCCTTACTTGATGTAGTTCGCGTCGGGATGGTTTGCCCTGACAATCTTGTACGCTTCGTCGGCAACTTCCCAGGTGTACTGCATATCTTCCTGAGAGAGAGCCGAGTTGATGAAGTGGTTGTGGTGCGAGGTGAAGAACACGCCGCGCTTGACGCATTCCGCAACCCATTCCTGATGCAGGATGGTGGAGGGATAGTCGTTGCCGAGGCGCAGATAGAACATTGCGGGTTCGCCCGTCACGCGGAGGTCGAAACCGTTGTCCTTCGCCACTTCTTTCAGCCCGTCGGTGAGGATTCTGCCCTTCTTGGCATTCTCTTCGACGGCGTGGGTTGCCTTCGCCTTTCTGAGGGTTGCGACGCCTGCCGCAAAGGGAACTGCGGAGAGCCAGTAGCTGCCGGTGTAGGCGATGTCCGCAGTCGCGTTTTTAAGTTTTTCCTTGCCGCAGATGCAGGACATATTGTAGCCGTTGGCGATTGCCTTGCAGAAGCAGGACAGGTCGGCTTCGATGCCGTAGTGATAGTCGCTGCCCTTTTCGTCGATACGGAAGCCCGCGCGGACGTCGTCGAAGATGAGGACTATGCCGTTGTCGTCGCAGAGCTTGCGCATCTTCTGCCAGTAACCCTCGGGGGGAAGCTGGTTGTCGACGAAAGTGGGATGATAGTAAGGCGTGGCGATGAGACCCGCAATCTGTCCGGGATACTTCTTGATGAGTTTCTCGAACTGGTCGGGCGCGTTCCAATCGATGTAGAGGTTGTTGGCAAGGTCTTCTTCCGTGACGCCGGAATAGCCGAGCTTCTGCATCCAGGGAGCGACGCCGTGATAGTAGCCGCTGACGAGGACTATCTTCTTACGGTTGGTGTAAGCACGGGCAATCATGACTGCGAACGCGGTCATATCGCCGCCGTTCTTGCCGAAGAACGCCCAGTCCGCCATATTGATGGTGTTGACCATCTCTTCCGCCATTTCGACCATAGACTCCGCAATGAGCGTGGTGCAGTTGCCCTTTTTGAGCTGTTCGATTGCCGCCGCGTCGACGTCGGGGTCGTTGTAGCCGAGGAAGTTGGGGCCGTACGCGCACATATAGTCGATGTAGCGGTTGCCGTTGAGGTCCCAGATGTAGGTGCCCTGCGCGCGGGACATAAACAGAGGATACGCGCTGACGGGAATCATACAGCCTTCGGAGGGACCGAGGTGACCGTAAATGCCCGCGGGGACGTATTTGAGCGCTTTTTTGAAGAGCTCCTGTCCTTTGGAAACGTCATATATTTGTTTGGGTTCGTAGTTGAGTTTCATAAAATCAATTCCTCCTTATCCGATTAGGCGAGATAGTAGCTGACCTGAGTGAGCAGCTTCGCCATCTGTTCGAGCATTTCGACGTAACCGCTGATTTGGAACTGTCCCGTGCCCATACCGGTGAAGCTGGAAGACTTTCCGTTGAGCAGGTCGTGCGCGAACTGCAAATCGCCGAATACCATCGTGGCGCGCGGCTCTTTGACTTTGCCTTTGTTGGTGACGAATTTATGGTTCTTGACCGCAATGTTCACGGCAAGGTCGGTGCCGCCGACCGAGCAGGCGATGACGCCGTCGGGCATACGGCGCGCAATTGCTTTGCCGACGAAGTCGCTGTTGGCGATTTCGCTCATCGCATAGAACGCGGTGTAAGCCGTCAGTATGGTGTTCGCCTCGAAATAGGCGGGGTCTTTGAGCAGCTCCTCTTTCTTGTCGGGAGCGGGTTGGAGATAATAGCTCAGTCTGTCGGCCAGCTTCGTGAAGGTGTTGAGCAGGAAGCCGACTTTGAACACGTTGTAGAAGATGGGGATGACCATCTTGGGTTTTCCGGTCTTGGGGTCGACGGGAGGAGCAATCAGATTGTTGAAATGCTCGGGAGAGGTGAAATAGAGTTTAAGGGCGGACTTGCCTTTGCCTCTCGTAAACTTGCATTTGCCCCCCTTGAACGTCAGGACGGCGGCGCCGACTTCGGGCACATTGAATTCCACGCCGAGATCGACGTCTTTGATGAGATCCGCGGAAACGGGATCCATAGTGCAAAGATCCTCGATGTTGCGCAGGACTGCGAACAGGTTTATCTTTGCTCTTGTGACATTGTCCATAATTCCTCCTTTACCGCAGCGCGAAGCAGAAAAACCGTCGATTCCCCTCCTCCGAGGCCGCTTCATAATAGAATTTTCCTACCAATTATAATACTTTATCCAAAATCGGGTGTCAATACCAAAACCGAAATTAGTTTAATTGTTTATAATTTTAATCACCGCCCGACGTGCGGATTTCCGCACAAAAAGGCGCGGATGTCCGCGCCTTTCCGTTTTGCGTTGTCCGTCCGCGCAGAAGCGCGGCGCCGTCTCACTTGCGTGCGACCGCTTTCTTTGCCGCGGCGACGATATCCGCCACGGTGAGATGGAACTTCTCGCTGAGATAAGCCTGCTTGCCGACCTCGCCGAAGCTGTCGACCACGCCTATCATTTCCATAGGTGCGGGACACTTCTGCCCCATCACCTCCGCGACCGCGCTGCCGAGGCCGCCGAACGTGCTGTGGTTCTCGCAGGTGACCACCGCGCCCGTTTCCTTCACGGCTTCGCAAATCGCGTCCGCGTCAATGGGCTTCCAGGTGTGCATATTGACGACCGCCGCCGAAATGCCGTCCGCCGCGAGTTCGTCCGCCGCTTTCAGAGCTCTGTCCACCATTATGCCCGACGCGATGAGGGTCACGTCCTTGCCCGCGCGCACCTTGACCGCCTTGCCGAGCTTGAAGTCCAGAGTGTCGTCGAAAATCTTTTCCGTCTTCTTGCGGAACATACGGATGTAGACCGCGCCGGGATATTCGATAATCTGCGGCAGTGCCTTGGTGAGCATAGCGGCGTCGGTGGGCTCGAAGCACACCATCTTGGGGATGGCGCGCATAAGGCTCATATCCTCGAAAGGCATATGGGTGCCGCCGTTGGCTTCCGCCATGACGCCGGGGTCGGACCCCACTATCTTGACGTTGAGTTTGCTGTACGCGACGGAGATGAAAATCTGGTCGTAGCATCTTCTCGTCGCAAAGGGGGCGAAACTGAACGCGAACGGGATTTTCCCGAACGCCGCCATACCCGCGGCGACGCCAATCATATTCGCTTCCGCGATGCCTACGTTGATGAACCTTTCGGGGAAGGCTTCGAGGAAGCACTTCGTAGCGTGACAGCTCATAAGGTCGGCGTCGAGCACGACAATCCTGTCATCCTTTTTCGCCGCTTCGACGAGCCCGGCTGCCATTACTTGCCTGATTTCTTTTTCGTCGGTCATTATTCGTACCTCCCCGTTTCTTTTCTCCACACCTCTTCGGGCACGGACATACTGTGGCAGTTGGCAACGCCTTCCGTGAAGGACGCTCCCTTGCCTTTGACGGTGCGCAGAACAATCATCGAGGGCTTCTCGTGCTGTGCCTTCGCCGCGTCGATTGCGTCGGATATGGCGGAAAGGTCGTGTCCGTCGACATCCTGCACGAAGAAATTGAAGGCTTTCCACTTGTCCACGATGGGTTCCAGACCGTTGATGCTTTCCACGGGACCGTCAAGCTGCATCCTGTTGCTGTCCAGCAGCACGATGAGGTTGTCGAGCTTGCGTGAACCCGCAAACATACTCGCTTCCCAAATCTGCCCTTCCTGACTCTCGCCGTCGCCGATGAAGCAGTAAATCGTCGCGGGATTGCGGTCTATCTTCGCCGCAAGCGCCATTCCTACCGCCGCGGACAGCCCCTGTCCCAGCGAACCCGCCGTCATATCTATGCCGGGGGTCTTGTTCATATCGCAGTGGGAAGGCAGGTTGGTGCCGTTCTGGTTGAGCGTCTTCATCCATTCCTTGGGGAAATAGCCGAGGTCGCACAGCACGGCGTACATTGCGGGACCCGCGTGGCCTTTGGACATAATCACGCGGTCGCGGTCCTGCTTTTTGGGGTTTTTGGGGTCTACGTTTGCCTTGTCGTAATAAATGACCGTGAGCGCGTCCATAACGGACATCGTGCCTCCGATGTGTCCGACGCCGAAATGACCGATAATCTCAATCGCATCGTCGCGGAGCTTGCGCGCCTTGGCGGTCAAAAAGTCGAGTTTTTCTTTCTGCATAGGCATTCCTCCTTAACGATTGAAGTATAACATCAAAAAAATCCGTTTTCAATAGCGGCGCGAAAAAAAGTTAATAAATTAACGATTTCGTATAAAAATTTTCCGCCTTCCCAAAATAAACCGAACGGAACGCACGCATACGCGGGCGCGTCCGAAATAAATTTCAAGGAGACCGAAATGATTAAATCCGCAATTCTTACCGTACTCGCTGCGCTCTCGGCAACATCCGCGGGAGGCATCGCCGACGCCGTTACGGCGCCCGAGGCGTATGCCGAAACCGCCGTGTGCGCCTCCGAAATGCCAATCAGGGAAGAACTCCCCGACTCCGCTCCCGAAACCGAACAGGTTTCGCCGGAAGACTCTTCCCCCGACTCCGTCATCGGAAAACACGACGGCGGAAAACACGAAAGCCGTCGTCCTCACCGCGGACACGGAGGCCGCGGGGAAAGCAGACCCGACTTCGGCAGAACGCCCGGTAAAGACGGCGGGCACCGTCCTATGCCCCTGCCCTACTTCGACGGCGATTCTGCGCCCGTCCCGCCCTCTGACGGCACGGATGACGTCAGACCCGAACCCCGCGACGGAAAGGCGCGCGAAAAGGGTGCGGAAAGCTTTATGCCGGGCGAAGAGAACGGCACGCAGATTTCCTGCGGCATATCCGAATACGTGCTGGGCAAGATAACGCCCGAATTCATCGCGCTTTACGAAGAAAAGGTCGCGCACGCGGACGTCGTGACGGGACTGAGCGAAGCGGAACTTTCGCTGGCGGCAGACAACCTCGGCATAGACGTCCGCAAGATGAAAGCGCTCCTGCTCTTGCAGGACCTCGTTTCCCGCACGTCCAGACCCGTGCCCGTTTCCGTACTCGCCGATATGAGCGACGGCGACCTGCTCCGCCTTGCCCGCAAGAGTGCAAAGGCGTATGCCTCCTCCCTTTCCGAGTCCGAACGCGAAGAGCTGAAAGCGGAGTTCAAAGCCGTGCTTAAAAAGTAAAACGGCGACTTTATAGTGCAAAAACGCGCGTTAAACGCGCGTTTTTGCATTATACGACTTTTTGTCGCAAGGTTTTGGCGGCGTGACGCGGAAAAGGTTTCCGCACTTTGTCACGTCACAGCCCTATGCGGGTGCAGGGGACGCTTCCGTCCAGAAGTTCCGCTATCCCGTAGCGGCTGCTGCCTATGATGACGGTGGTGCCGTTTTTCAGCGGCTCCTTGATATATTCGAGTTTCGCGCGCGCGCCGTGCGCTCCTTTGCGCGACGCTCCCGCGCAATGGGATTGCAGCTCCTCCACATTGGCGATGAGCTCGTACACGTCCTTGCCGCTCACGCGTTTTACCAGCGACTTTTCGTCGTCCGGGTCGGAGTAAATGCCCTCCGTCGTCGTCATAATGAGCAGCGTCTTGCACTTGACGAGGCAGGCAATCTGGCTTGCCGTTTCGTCATTGTCGACGCACTCTATCGCACGCCCTCGTTCGGCAAGTATCCTGCCTATCTCGTGCTTGCGGTTCTCCTCGTAACTCACGGGGTCGTTGTAATTGATGATGGGGATGGCATTCTGTCCCGGGCAGCGGCAGAGCATCTGGTAAAGATGCGCACGCTTCTCCTCGTCGTTGAAATGCTGGTGCTCGACGAGTATCTGCCTTACGCTGAAACGGCTGTCTATGAACTGCCTGTAAGTCTGCATCAGGATGGACTGCCCCTGTGCGGAATAGTCCGTCTTGTTTTCTTCGTCCGTGCCGTGCAGTTCCCTGCCCGTACGCTTGATGTAGTCCAGCCGCCCTATCTCGGTCGCGCCCGACGTGACCCATATATATCCGGGACGCAGCTCGCGCGAAAGTCTGGCTATGATGTTGTAGTTCATATCCTGATAATCGCGGTCGATGAGCGCCATCGAGCCTATTTTGCCGACGAGTTCGATATCGAAATCAGCCATATTGTCCTCTCTTCGGTAATCGGTCACTAAATTATAATATACATACGGGAAAAAGGCAATCCTTTGAAAGCGCGCCTGCCCGCAAAAGGGCTTATCCCGCCGCGGGGCCCGACCGCAACAGAGCGGGAACACCGCACGGAAGGCTTTCCGACCGACTGCGGAACAGCCTTCTTAAAACAAACGGCGGAGGTGTGCCCTCCGCCGTTCCGACTGCCGTAAGGAGCCTTACTCTGCGGCGACCGCCGCCGCGGCTTTCTTCTCGTTGTGTTTGCGGATGAGGCGCACGACGAGTTTGTAAATCTCGACCAGCGGGATTATCGCAAACGCGACCGCTATCGACACACCCCACTCCATTCCGTTGAGCATCGCGGTTTCGAACACGGTGCGGAAGGGAGGCACGACAACGACGAGCACGGTGAGCGCAACGCCGATGAGGAAGCTCAGGTTGATATACTTGTTGGCAAACAGCTTCTTGTTGAGGATGCTGTTGTCCTGCGAGCGCATAGAGTACGCGTGGAAGAGCTGGATGAGCGCAAGGCTGACGAACGCCATCGTCATCGCTTCGTCGTGTCTTTCCGCCATACCGCCGGGGATGACGTAACATCCGATGCAGAATGCCGTCATAACCAGCGCGGTCTGCATAAAGCCCTGCACGAGGATATCCACGCCCGTCCTGCCCGCAAAGAGGCTGGACGAAGACTTGCGCGGCGGCTTCTTCATAACGTCGCGTTCCGCCTCTTCCATACCGAGGGAAAGCGCGGGGAAGCTGTCCGTCACAAGGTTAATCCAGAGTATCATTATGGGCGTGAGGAAGGGGATGTCCAGAATGACCGTGGCGATGAACAGACACAGCACTTCCGCGATGTTTGCGGACAGCAGGAACTGAATCGCTTTCTTTATGTTGGAGAAAATCTTTCTCCCCTCTTCCACCGCGCCTATGATGGTGGCGAAGTTGTCGTCCGCAAGCACGAGGTCCGCCGCGCCCTTGCTGACGTCCGTGCCCGTGATGCCCATACCTATGCCGATGTCCGCACGCTTGATGGACGGAGCGTCGTTGACGCCGTCGCCCGTCATCGCGACCACCTTGCCCTTGCCCTGATAGGTGGTGACTATGCGCACCTTGTTTTCGGGGCTGACTCGCGCGAACACGGAGTACTGCTCTATGGTGTTCTTGAACTCTTCGTCGGACATTCTGTCCAAATCCGCGCCGAGAATGACCTTGTCGCCCTCGCGCAGAATGCCTATCTCGGAGGCAATGGCGGACGCCGTGTCGATATGGTCGCCCGTAATCATAATGGGACGCATACCCGCCTCGACGCACACGCGCACCGCGTCTTTGACTTCCGCCCTGGGCGGGTCTATCATTCCGACCAACCCGACGAAGACGAGATTGCTTTCGAGGTGACCGTGGTCGAGCCCGTCCGTCTTGACCGCGACGCCAAGCACACGCAGAGCCTTTTTCGCCATCTGAGAATTGGCTTTCTTGATTGCGGCGACGTCCTTTTCGGTGATGTCGCGCACGGTGTCGCCGTCCATTATGCGGGTGCAAAGCGGCAGCAGCATATCGGGCGCGCCCTTGACGTACGCTTCCCTCTCGCCGCCGTGCTCGTTGACGGTGGTCATAAGTTTGCGCACGCTGTCAAAGGGCACTTCGTCCACGCGGACGTAATCCTCTCTGAGAGCGTGGAAGTCGTAGCCGCAGTCCTCCGCGTACGCGACGAGCGCGGTTTCGGTCGGGTCGCCGGTGAGCCCCTCGGAGGTCTTTTCCGTGTCGTTGCAGAGCGCCATAGCGCGCACGAACACATCGAAATCGCCGCCCGCAGACGCCCTCTCTTCGTCCACCGCTTTGAAACCGCAATCGGGCAGATAATAGCCCTTTACGGTCATCTGATTGAGGGTTAAAGTGCCTGTTTTGTCGGAACAGATGACTTCGCAGCAGCCGAGCGTCTCGACGGAAGGCAGGTTTTTGACGATGGCGTTACGCTTGGACATACGCTGCACGCCGATAGCCAGCACTATGGTGACGACCGCGGGCAGACCTTCGGGGATTGCCGCGACCGCTATCGCGACGGCGGTCATAAAGCTGTCCATAATGTCGTTGCCGCGCACCGCCTGCACGATGAATATTATTGCCGCTATCGCAAGCACGAGTATGCTGAGGAGTTTCGCGGTCTTGCCGAGCTGTTTTTGCAGCGGCGAAGTCTGCTGCGAACCGTCCGTGAGCATAGTGGCTATCTTGCCCACTTCCGTGTTCATACCCGTATGCGTGACCACGCCCGTGCCCCTGCCGTAAGACACGATGCCGCTGGAATACGCCATATCCGCACGGTCTCCGAGAGGCGCGTCCGCGGCGACCGTCTTTTCGGCGTCCTTTTCCGCGGGGACGGACTCGCCCGTGAGCGCCGCTTCCTCTATTTTGAGGGACGCGGAAGTGAGCAGCCTCATATCCGCGGGCACGATGTCGCCCGCTTCGAGTTTGACTACGTCGCCCGGCACGATTTCCTCGCTCGCAAGGTGCTTCCATTCGCCGTCGCGCAGCACCTTCGAGAAGGATTTGTTCATGTTTTTGAGGGCTTCCATAGCCGTTTCGGCCTTGTTTTCCTGCACAACGCCGATTATCGCGTTGATGATGACGATGAGCAGAATGACGCCGGCGTCGATGAGCTCGCTGTATTCCTGCTGAACAAGAGCGATGACCGCCGACACTATCGCGGCAACGATAAGCACGATAATCATAACGTCCTTGAACTGTTCGAGGAATTTGCGCAGCAAACTCTTCTTCTTCGCTTCCTTCAAGGCGTTCTTGCCGTACTGCACGATGCGCTTGTCCGCCTCTGCCGTGGTCAGCCCCTCTTCCGTCGCCGAAAGAGAACGCAGAACTTCTTCGGCAGATTTGTCGTGGAACGTGCCGCCCGCTTCCGCGGAGGTCTCCGTCGCGGCGACAGCTTCGACATCCGCTTTCACGTCGTCGGATTTGTCCTGAAAGGTTTCCATATTTTCTCCTTTTATTTGCCGCCGCGGCTTGCCGCGGCAGTTGCTCCCCTTTTCGGACGCGTGCGTACGCGCGCACACGCCCGTCATATTATTATGTCCCGCAACGGCGCTTTCAGCCGTACGCGGCTCTGAGAAGTCTGTTTGCCCTTGTTATCAAAAAAGACTTCTGCCTGCGCAAAAGTCTTGTAACCCGTCGGGCTGCCTTGCCAGGAACTTGCCGTTCCAGGATGTTGACAATGGCACTAAACTACTCCCTTTCGTAGGTGCATTATATGCCGATGCCGCGGGATGTGTCAAGCGTTTTGCCTTGCGGCCCGCCGCGCCCGTCACGCGCGCGGTTTCATTGTCGGGAACAAAAGCACCTCGCGGATGGTATAACTGTCCGTGAGCAGCATAACAAGACGGTCTACGCCGAGCCCCATACCGCCCGTGGGAGGCATACCGTATTCCAGCGCGTTGACGAAGTCCTCGTCGTAGGGCTGCGCTTCCTCGTCGCCCTTCGCTTTTGCCGCCATCTGTGCCGCAAAACGCTCGCGCTGGTCGAGGGGGTCGTTCAGTTCGCTGAACGCGTTTGCCATTTCCCTGCAAGCGATGAACAGCTCGAAACGCTCCGTGAGCCTCGGGTCGGATTTCTTCTTCTTGGCGAGAGGGCTGACCTCCACGGGATAGTCCGTGACGAACACGGGACCCGTCAGTTTCTCTTCCACGAAATTGTCGAACACCTGATAGAGCGCGTTGCCCCAGGTCGTGTCCGCGGGAAGTTCCAGTCCCATTCCGTTTGCCTTTTTGATGAGCTCCGCAAGGTCTTCCTTGTCGAAATTCAGCCCCGTATATCTCTTGACCGCGTCCGACATCGTGAGCCTTTCCCACGGGCCTTCGAAAGAGATTTTCTCGCCCTGATAGGTGATGTCGAGAGTTCCGCACGCCTTCATCGCGCAGTGGCGGATAAGGTTTTCGGTGAGGTCCATCATCCCGTTATAGTCGGTGTACGCCTGATAGACTTCCACGGTGGTGAATTCGGGATTATGCTTGGGGTCCATCCCCTCGTTGCGGAAAATCCTGCCCACTTCGTACACCTTCTCGAAGCCGCCGACTATGCAGCGTTTGAGATAAAGCTCGGTGGCGATGCGCAGATACATATCCACGTCGAGGGTGTTGTGATGGGTGATGAAAGGACGCGCGTTCGCGCCGCCCGCCAGCGTATTGAGCACGGGGGTTTCCACTTCGTAGAAGCCCTCCCCGTCCAGATATTCGCGGATGGCGGCCACTATCTTGCTGCGCTTGATGAAAATCTCCTTCACGCCGGGATTGGCGATGAGGTCGACGTAGCGCTGACGGTAGCGAAGCTCCGGGTCTTTGAGCCCGTGATACTTTTCGGGCAGAGGAAGCAGAGACTTGACAAGCAGGGTGTACTCCGCGACGTGCACGGTGATTTCACCCGTCTTGGTCCTGAACACCTTGCCCTTGACGCCGATGATGTCGCCGACGTCCAGCTTCTTGAATTCCCGATACGCCTCGACTCCCATATCGTCGCGGCTGAAATAGAGCTGCAACTCCCCGTCGCTGTCCGCGATGTGGCCGAAACTCGCCTTGCCCATAACGCGTTTGGACATCAGTCTGCCCGCCACGGACACGTCTTTGTCCGCGTACGCGTCGTAATCGGCGCGTATCGCGCCTGCGGTTGCGGTGCGGTCGTAGGTCGTGATTTCAAAGGGATCTTTGCCCGCCGCGACCAGCTCCGCGAGTTTAGCCTGCCTGACCTTGCGGACTTCGCTTATGTCCTGCACGGGTTGGGTGTTTTCGGGGATGAATTCGCTCATAGGTTCTCTTTCAGTTGATTTCTATTATCTTGTACTCAATCGTGCCGCCGTTGGGAGTGGGGACCTTGACCACGTCGCCCTTCTTCCCGCCGAGCAGCGCCTTGCCGAGAGGCGACTCGTTGCTGATGCGGTTTTCCGCCGCGTCCGCTTCCGTCGTGCCGACGATGCGGAACTCCGCCTCCTCGTCAAACTCGACGTCCAGCACCTTGACCGTGCTGCCGAGAGAAACTTCGTGTTTGCTCAGCTCGCCGTCGTCTATGATGACGGCGTGCATAATTTTCTCTTCGAGGTCCTTGATTTCGGACTCGACAAAACTCTGTTCTTCCTTTGCCGCATCGTACTCCGCGTTTTCGCTGAGGTCGCCGAATTCGCGCGCTATCTTAATCCTCTCCGCAACTTCCTTGCGCCTGTTGACGACAAGGTCTTCGTGTCTGCGTTTCAGCTCTTCCAGCCCTTCGCGGGTAAGATAAACTTCGTTCATTGCTCGTTTTCGGCATCGGCGTCCGCCTCTGCCCCTTCCTCCGTTATATTTTCTTCCTCATCATATTCTTTGAGCTCCTCGGGGGCGTCGTCGGACGCTTCCGCCTCGCTCTCGTTCTCTGCGGGTTCCGCGGCGCTTTCCTCTGCGGCAGTCGTTTCCTCCGCAGCCGTGCTTTCAGCCGCCGCGCTCTCCGTAACCGCCGCACCCTCCTCCGCGGCGGGAATTTCTTCCGCCGTCTCGGCGACGCCGTCTTCCGTGTCCTCTGCCGCGGTATGTTCGACAAGATTGGGCACTACGGCGTAATTTGCGGTGTGTGCCGCCACTTTTTCGGCAACGGCGGCGTCGACTTTGTCCTTGTCGGGCTTGAAACGCGCCTGCAAGGACACGATTTTGAACTCTATCGCGTGGAAACGGAAGCCCAGCGCGCCCTTGAAAACCTCTTCGAGCAAGGTGCGCAGATACGTTTCCGTCTCGAACACGTCGCGGTCGGTGATGCGGACGGAAACTTTGAGCTTGACGCCGTACTCGTTGACGATGAGGGACACCTTCCCCGTCTTCACGCCGTCTATTCCGTAGAACGTCTCTTTCACCAGCTTGCGGATGACGCCGAGCGTCGCCTTGCAGTTGCCGCCCTGTTCGCTGCGCAGGGTTATCTCACGCACCGCGTCGCTGCCGAGGAACAGCATCGTCAGCGAACTTATCGCCAGCACGAGATAAAGCACGCTGAGAGTTATGATAAGCCCCTTGACCAGCTGATTGTCGAACTCCGACTGCTCAATGCCTCCGAATGCGGTGACAATCAGGATGACGATGAGCACGAGAGCGATGATAAGCCCCGCCGAAGCGAGAATCTTCTCGATGTTCTTTTTCATACCGCCTCCGTCGGACGCCGAAACGTCCTCAATGCTTATTCCGCGCAAACAGCGTCCCCGCTTATCCGAAGCCGCTGTTTCCGAACCGTCTTATTTTTTTCATATAATATATACTATACTTTTCCAATAGTCAAGCGACTGCGGCGGTTTTATATGCCCCGCAAAATCGCCTGCGGTGATTTGACGGGGACCCCGAATGAAACCCCATAAAACGGACAGCATCCGTTTTATGGGGACCCCGGTTTAAGCCCCACCGAAAAATCAGAGATTTCTCGGCGGGGGCCCCGATTTTATTTCGTTCTCTGACAGGGGAATATCCTACCCCCTCCTTCCCTACGGGCTTTCCTCCCCCGTTCGGAATAAAGCGTGCATCTCCCAAAATGCGGGACTTGCGCCACATTCCTTTTGAAAGTTTATTTCTCGCACCTACATAACCGAGCGGATAACGGCACTAACTGAACGTCTCTCACGGGGCGAGGAAGGCGACTCGCCTCGCACTATGCCCGTGTCTGTTTAATTTTCCGTCTAGCTCGCGAGGTCGCGGGCGCGCCGCGGCGTTCATGCGACGGTTGCACCGCCTGTGAACGCTTGGCTGAGCGGCGCGTGGCACCCCTCCGTGTGTCATTGGTGTATTTTATCAAAATATCGCCGTTCAGCAGAATAAGTTAAGCGTGAAAGACCCCGCAATCCCGTGAGCGTGACGAAAATAAGTTCCCCTCTACACG
>ULRR01008185.1_pt1 | contig 31147 bp, 32 predicted proteins | sample 1955651 | NCBI WGS metagenome assembly ULRR01 (sample SAMEA4835688, study PRJEB28245) | human gut metagenome | biome: gut microbiome; material: fecal sample | place: Denmark | collected 2008
GGATGCTGTATGGAAAGCCTTATTGGGGAAAATTTAAGAGTGAGATAAAGGGATAAAATTGACCTGCCGAGTTACCTAAGTGCGATGGCAAACGCAGCTAAGTGCGATGGCAAACGCAGCTAAGTGCGAAGGCGATTGCAGCTAAGTGCAAAGGCAAACGCAGCTAAGTGCGTTTACGGATTCACCTATATACATGAAAACAGATATACAATGACGGAAACAAACATTGATATGCACGGCGACCATTCACAAGTTCGTCAACTAAGAGCCTGTTTAAATTTTGCTCAGGTTTATTTTGAGAATTGTTTTTGAGGATGTTTTTCTGTTTTTACGAGGAGCGGGCTATGTAACAAATAAAAAGAGAGAAACAGACCAAAAAGAAGCTCAAAAGAAGCTGAATAAAAAATTTAATTCAAAATTTAAACAGGTTCTAAGAAATATAAAACTCCTTCCCCTTGCAAATCTTCCCGAAATTCCTTTTCTTTGTATTCGTCACCATTTAACTCTTTAGCTTTATGGGAACCGAAGGAATTTACGAACGATATGTCAATTTTTATACCGACTTCGCCTTTAAGAAACTCTTTGGGACGGAAGTCAACAAGGAACTGCTAATCAGCTTCCTCAATGCTTTGCTGCAAGGCCGCGAGGAGATTAAAGATATCACCTATCTCAATGCGGAACATCTCGGCACGCAGGAATACGACCGCCATGCCGTGTTCGACGTGTATTGCAGAAACGACAAAGGAGAATACTTTCTAGTCGAAATGCAGAAAGGCGAGCAACAGTTCTTCAAGGACCGTAGCATCTTCTACTCCTCTTTCGCTATCCGTGAGCAGGCTCCGCGCGGAGAGTGGGACTATGAGCTGAAAGCCATCTACACCATCGGCATCCTGAATTTCTGTTTCAATTCCAAGAACAACCAAGACTATTACCACGAAGTAATGCTGGTAGACCTCACGGCGAAAGAAGTGTTTTATGACAAGCTGACCTTCATCTACCTGGAGATGCCCAAATTCACCAAGACGGAAGACGAGTTAGAGACGCTGTTTGACAAATGGCTGTATGCCATCCGCAACCTGGCATCGCTGATGGAGCGTCCGCGCATCCTGCAGGAGAAAGTATTTACCCACCTGTTCGAAGCCGCCGAAATCGCCAAGTTCGACCGGAAGGAACGGATTGAATACGAAGAAAGCCTGAAAGCTTTCCGCGACTGGTTCAGCGTGATGAAAACCTCCGAACTGAAAGGAGAAAAACGGGGGCATGAAAAAGGACTGGCGGAAGGAATTGAACAAGGACGGGCAGAAGGAATTGAACAAGGACGGGCAGAAGGTCTTGAACAAGGACGGGCGGAAGGACTTGCCAAAGGCTCCGAAAAAGCCAAATACGACATTGCCCTGAAGATGAAATCGGCAGGAACTCCTGTGGAAATGATTGCACAATTCACTGGACTGACTCCCGAAGAAATCAACAGACTCTGACCCGTTGAAGTCTGTGCTGTCTGAAGCTCACTCCGGTTTTAGAACACACCTTATTATATATGGTCACCATCCGACACACCAACCACACTTCCGGCATGTCCTTGACTGCCGTCCTTATGGTTACTACCAAGGTCAAGCTGTTAGACATCAGCCGCAAACTCGACCTCTACGTCAGCCCTAACCTCAAGAAGGAGGTGACTGCTCAGCGTCTGGCTGAAGAAATCTTAGACAATCCCCTGGTCGTACTTTGCAGCCTTTGCAAGAGCGAGCTGCAGTTAGTTCATGAGTTTGTACAGGCAGGACCGAACCAGTATATCACCCGCAAGATGCGGAAGACACTTTATAAGTTGCAAAAATATGATTTGGTACTGACGTATGAAGACGTTGAAGCCAACGAGTGGAAGATGCTGATGCCAGACTGTGTACGTGAATCATTAGCGACCAGTTTGCCGGCAGTGCTGTCGATTGTGGAGAAAGCCGGAAAGATGCCGAGCTATAAGGATTTACGGATGCTTTCGTTCCTGCAATCGTTGGAAGAGGATTTGGATTAATCCGAATTTAAAGAATGGGTTCAAATGAATAATCTTATAGAGGTCATTCTCACCCATATAATAAGGAGATAAAGACAATCTCGCCATGCTTTTCTGTTTTATGTGATTACTCGAAAGAAAAAGAGCGTGCATAGTCAGAAATCTATTTTGAAATCAGTGTGATTTTTATTTTTCAAAATTTATATAGGTGTAACTGCTTAATAAATAGTGGGTATTCTGTATGGGTCGAATACAAAAATCTGCTCATGATATGGATTACGAGAAACGGATAAAAGATTTGCTTGAGGCTGTGTCCGCCCTGCTTGAGACCAATAAAGCTATGGGGGAAAAGATAGACTCTCTGACCGATGAACTGACCGCTACGCAGGCAAAGAACAAGCTATTAGAGTCGCAGCTTGCAAAGTTCACCGACGAGCTCTCCCAGCACAAGCATTCTCGGTTCGGTAAGCGCAGGGAAAAGTCCCTGGATAAGCCAACCCGCGACAAGGGCAAAACCAAAGACGAGTCCGAGGATGACTACATCAACAACGGCAATACTCCTGTCGATCCAGACAAAGAGAAAGGCGGGACTACGAAGCCATGACCGAAGCACTTCTGTGTTAACAATTACAAAAACATCACTTTAGATCAACTTCCTATCTACCATAACCCTCAGTAAATACTGGTGGTTAAGGGCTGCGTGCATAGGGGTTGGATGCTTACGAAAAAAACAAATGGGCAATACTATAGGAAATAATGACCGAATTGCTAAAAACACGCTCTTACTATATGTACGCATGCTATTTATGATGGCAATAAATTTGTATACGTCACGAGTAATACTTCAAACATTAGGTATAGAAGATTTTGGTATTTTTAATGTAGTGGGTGGAGTCATAGGTATGTTAGGATTCCTAACAAGCTCACTTGGTGGTGCTTCCTCACGATATATTACTTTCAATCTTGGGAAAGGAGATATAAGCATAATGAAACGAACATTCGGTAACATTATGACCATCCATCTTCTTTTTGCAGGTCTTATTATTATAATTGGTGAAACTTTAGGACTTTGGTTTATGTTAACCCAACTTCAAATTCCGGTAGAGCGTGAATTTGCAGCTTTTTGGGTCTACCAATTTGCGATATTTACATCCGTTCTATCAATAGTAAGTGTACCATATAATGCATGCATTATCGCACACGAAAAAATGTCTATTTTTGCCTATATCAGCATTGGTGACGCTATCCTAAAACTAATGATAGTTTATTCATTACTTATTATCCTTTATGATAAACTGATTACTTACTCTTGCTTATTTTTCTGTATACAATTATTTGATTGTTTCATTTATGGTTATTATTGCCGGAGACATTTTAATGAAACTCAGGGAGGATTAGATTTCGACAAAAAATTATTTAAAGAAATCTTTATTTTTGCAGGATGGACAATGAACGGGAATCTTGCTGTTATAGGTTTTACTCAAGGGCTAAATATGTTATTAAATATTTTCTTTGGACCAGCATTAAATGCGGCTCGTGGAATCGCCGTACAAGTACAAAGCGCTACTCAACAATTATGTACAAATTTCCAAATGGCTCTTAATCCAGAAATCACTAAAAGTTATGCCCAAGGAGATTTGGAAAGAATGCATAATTTACTAATAAAAAGCTCCAAGTTCTCTTTTTATATTCTTTTCATATGTGTCATGCCTTTGATGTTTGAAACAGAAACCGTATTAGAACTTTGGTTGGGCTTTGTTCCTCCTCACACAGATAATTTTGTACGTTTAATGCTAATAATTGGATTATTATATACGCTCTCCAATCCTATTTTAGTTTCAGTACACTCTACAGGACGACTGAAAAAATTTCAAATAATAGAAGGAACAATACTTTTATTAATTGTTCCTATAGCCTACGTTTCCTTGAAATATTTCAAAGCAGCTCCTGAGTTTGTCTTTTTTATACACATTATTATTGAAATTATAGCTCAATTTGTACGAATACATATTGTACTACCTCTGATTGACATGAAAATAGACATATATTTAAAGGAAATAATTATCCCTATTAGTATAATTATAATTCTATCTTCCATAATCCCTTTCATAATATATAATAAAATTTCACCTAATGGAATTTCTTTTTTCCTTATTCCGATTTACAGTTTTACTATCGTACCATTAATTATATATAAATTCGGATGTACAATTTCTGAACGCAATTTTCTCAGAAATAAAATTATCAACCTAATAAACATAAAAAAGTACAAAAATGCCAGCTAAACCTCAAATAACTATTATCGTACCTGTCTACAATATAGAGAAACAACTCAGTATATGCATTGACAGTATTCTTGCACAAAGTTTCAAAGATTTTGAACTGATACTAGTCAATGATGGAAGTACTGATAAATCAGGTAATATATGTAATCAATATGCAAAAAAAGATAAACGAATAAAAGTTTTTCATCAAAAGAATAAAGGTGTCAGTTCTGCTAGAAATTTAGGACTAAATGAAGCAATGGGCAATTGGTGTTGCTTCGTTGATAGCGACGATTATGTTCTACCACAATACATAGAGAGTATGTTTGCATTAATATGTGACGATGCTCAATTAATAATTTCTAATATACGTTATGTAGAAATTATCCGAGATAATACAACATTACAAGAAAAATTTGCAATCGATTATATGTTAAATAATAATCTATTTGCACTTTCTAATCCAACAGCTAAGTTATATAATATCAAAACAGTTAAAGAAAACAGAATATTCTTTCCTGTTGGTATAAATATGGGTGAAGATTCTATCTTTTTAATGAGATATATAAAAGAAGTAAAGTTTATATCTTTTTGTACAGATGCAAATTACATTCCAGTAGGCCATGAAGGACATTTATCGTCTAAATATTATGATTTTTCTTCTGAATTCAAGTGTTTTCAACTATGGAAAAAAGCAAATTATGATGTGTTTTCACAATATTATTCACCGAATGAAGCTCTAAAATTGAGCTGGAATGTTCGCGCAGAAGCACAATTGTTGCGAGCTATTCATTGCTTATATAGAAACAAATCCCGTTTAACATTAAAAAAACAAATAAATTGCATTAAACAAATCCCAGAGCAAGAGATTCAAGAATTCAAATTATATGGTAAAAACACACTGCCAAGGAAGATAATTAAATTTCTTCTCTCTAAGAAATTATATTACATAATATTAATCGTAGGCAATATACATAATGTCATTTCTTCTATTTTTTATAAAAAATAATATGATAAAAAAATATGGAACTTATTTATAGTAAACAAAAAAGGTATTAAAAGTCTTCTAAATATTTTCACCTCATTCAATAAAAACAAATATGCTCAGTTTGGTGAAAATTCGAGTATCGAATGCCCTAATTTTATTATAGGTACTACAAATATTTTCATTGGAAATAATGTATGGATTAATTCTTTTTCACTACTTAATTGTCCTACTGGTCATCTCATTATTAAAGATAACGTTTCTATAGGACAAAAATTCACAGCTATAACTTTTACGCATATATTTGACTCTCAAGATAATATTCCTGAAAGTCAAGAGTGGGGAAAACATTTAAAGAGTAAAGATGTAATTATAAATGAGCACGTATGGATAGGAGCTTGTGTCACATTATGTCCTGGTTGTGTTATAGGTAGAGGTAGTATTGTTGCTGCAGGAAGTATCTGTACTGGAAAAGAATATCCCCCATATACGATAATTGGAGGAAATCCAGCTAAAGTCATAAAATTTAGACTAACATTAGAACAGCAGATACAACATGAATTAAAATATTTCAAAAAAGAAAATCAAATTTCAATTGAAATATTAAAAGAGAATTACAATAAATACCATAAAAAGAAAAATAATTAAATAGGGTGTCTAGTTTGATGTTCCAGTTAAAGAGCAGTTCTTTTCTAAAGTGCTGATAGCTATACAATATATGGCTGTAAGCACTCAATTTAGGGCTATGCCCCGAAATTTTTACCTTCGCTGTAAACTTAACCCTTACGATTATATATAGTAGCGAAGATCTCGAAAGATTCTATTTCCAGTACCAAACGGAGTCTCTTCCGAAAGCTGAGTCCTTTTAGGCGTTTTGTCCACGAAAATAGGAACGTAAAACTGGAAACCCTAATAATTTTAAATGAATATGATATACTTAGACATAAGAGGTAGATTAGGAAATCAGATGTTCCAATATGCCTATGCAAGGGCTTTAATGAAAAAAACGAACAATAAACTCATTGTTAATTTTAAGTCTTTTCTTAAAGAATCTCAAGGAATGAGTCAAGATGGATGGGAAAACTCATTAAAATATTTCAATACAACGGAATTTAAAATTTACGATAAATCTATTCCATTTTATCTTTATGCTACAAAGGGCAGCTTTATGCAGTTTTTAAGTCTATTTTCCTATCTATGTCTAAAGAAAATAGCTAAGCGAAATAAGCATTTCAATAAACTTAAAGAAAGAATGCACTTAAATCTATTGAAGAAGAATATATATTTTCAAGATACAAATAATCTTGATTTCCAACCATCCTCCAATAAGAATATTATCATAAAAGGATGGTTTGAAGATTCTAATTATTTTTCAAATGTAAAAGAAGAATTGTGTTCTGAATTTACACCAAAAAACTTAAGTTATTATGCAAAACGTCTTATAAATAAAATAGAATCGACGCAATCTATTTGCCTGTCTATTCGAACCTTCAATGAAATAAGACATAATCCTGATTGGTTTGATAAATACCATGTATGTGATAAGGATTACTATTCAAAAGCAATAACATATTTTCAAGAAAATCTAAATAACAACACTTTTTATATATTTTCTGATGATATTGAATGGGTAAAAACAAAATACAATTTCAAAGGTCTTAACATTGTATTTTGCAACCAATTTAAAAACTCAGCAGAGGCTATGTATGTAATGAGTAAATGTAAAAATTTTATTATAAGCAACTCAACTTTTAGTTGGTGGGGGCAATATTTATCTGTAAACAGCCATAAGATAGTAATTTGCCCTAAAATATGGAATAAAATAACCCCAAATTCTCCTCTCATCAACAAAGAATGGATTTTATTCTAACTAAGACTATGATAATATATTGGCTAATATTTATTTTTATTTTTTATTTTGCTCTTCGAGATTGGAAACGCATGACAATTATATGGCTACCCTTAAGCCTTTTATTCAATGAATGTGTTTGTTTAAGATATACATCACCTGCATTATCCTTGGTTTTAGCAGTTGACTTTGCATTATTTTTTATTTTTTTATATAAAAGATTCAAGAAGACACAATTAAATCACCAGGAATTTTTCTTTAAAAAGGTATTTATTGCATATCTGATATCATATGTTATTTCTATGCTGTTTTCTATTGCTCCTTTCAGTGATGCTTTTACTAAAACCATTAAATATTTTATACAGAACTTTGTCATACTTTATTTATTTCAGAAATCTATCACAGATATTAAAGATATAAAATTGTTTTCTAAAACTATTTTCATTGTTGTAGTACTGATTATAACGTTGGCATTAATTGAAACAATCTCAAAAGATAATTTTATATTGGATTACATCTATTTAACTTCACCTCAAGACGCCATTGAAGGGAAAATGTATTACACGCCGCCTTTTCTAACACATACAGGGGAATTACAACAAAGATTTGGAATGATACGCGCCTATTCTTTCTTTGCTATTCACATAGAATTTGGATGTACATGCGTGCTTCTGTTATTCTACTATATGTATTTGAACAAGTTTAAAAATGGACTGATTGAAAGAAAACAAATAGTATTTGGTATTATTTTATTTTTAGTAGGTATTTTCCTATGTAATTCAAAAACGCCTTTAATAGGATTATGTTTCTTCCTGTTAGGTATAGTCTCTCTTAAGCATATAGCTTGTTTTCGGACAATTATACCCTTAATCATTTTGGTTATTATTGCTAATATATATTTACCTAATTTTGCTAATAATTTTTTAGCTCTATTTGATAGAAATATTGCAGAAGAAGGAGGAGGAAGTAATGCAGAAATGCGTATCCAACAATTTGCCGTTGGTCTTCATTTATTTGAAATGAACCCACTAACCGGAAATGGAATAGGTGCTCTTGCTGTTTTAATGAAAAATGCAACCTATGAAGACTTATTAGGTGCAGAAAGTTCATGGTTAAAGATTCTACCAGAGCGAGGCATTATCGGTGCGATAGCCTATATATACTTATACTATATCATCTATATAAAATTAGCAAAATATATCAATAAAAGAGCATTAATCTTTTTCCTAATCGGTTTAATGGGTATGGAAACAGCCACAGGATTTATGAGTATGCCTTTATATGGAAGTATTATTATTGCAATATATAACATGGAGATTATAAAAAAAAATAAGAAATTACCAACAACTATATGAAAGATTATTCACCACTAATTTCTGTTCTCATGCCCGTCTACAACGCAGAAAAATACTTGCCCGCTGCTATTGAGAGTATTTTAGCTCAAACTTATACAAATTTTGAATTTATAATAATTAACGATGGAAGTACAGATAGTTCAGAAAAAATAATTCTAAGTTATCAAGATCCTCGTATTCGATACTTTAGAAACGACAGAAACATTAAGCTTATAGCAACATTAAATAAAGGTCTTGAACTTGTAAATGGAGAATTAACAGCAAGAATGGATGCAGATGATATTGCTTTATCGAATATGTTAAAGAATGCGGTACAAGCTTTCAATGATTCACCATATGCATCAGTTGTAAATCAATTAGACTATGAACTCGATGATGAAGGAACACATTATTGGAAAAGATTTTTCTTTAAACAATTAAGCAATGATTCATTAAAAATTAGCCAATTATTTACAACCCAAATATTACATCCAGGAGTTGTAATAAAAACGAAAGTTTTAAAACAATATAAATATAGTACAAATGAAGAAGCATTGCATCGTGAAGATTTTGATTTGTGGATACGTCTTTTAAAAGATAATCATTATATAAAAGTCCTATCATCTTATGCTATCTATCATAGAAGAGCCATTGGAAGTATAACAAATAGTAAACATGGAAAAAATTTTTCAATAGGAAAGCAATTAAAAAATTATATAGAATATTACAATGGGACCCTTAGCGATGAGGCTATAAACTATTTTTGCTATAATGAATACAATTCAATATTAGCATTAGCAAACTTATATACAGAGATGTATACTTTTATTGAGTCATATATAGACAAGCATCATCTTACACATACAATTAGAAAGGAGTTAAGAGAATGGTTACATCTTCTGATGGTTTACAAAGGGATAAAAGGGGTTAATATAAAAAGTATAAATTCTTCTTTATTATTAATCAATTTAATTTTACTTCATCCTTCAATATTATTTCATACATCTGTAATAAGAAGTATATTCAATATGATACTAATTAAATTACACATTTATAAAAATCAATTAATCTAAAATATTTTAACATGAAACATATTGCAATAATAGGTGCTGGAATATCAGGAATGTCTATAGCCCAAATATTAAAAAATAAATTTTGTATTACAATTTTTGAGAAAGAGGAAGCTCCCGGAGGTTTAATAAGATGCAATAGAATAAATGGACATTTATTTCACCTCACAGGAGGTCATGTATTCAACACAAAAAGACAAGAAATCTTAGATTGGTTCTGGCAATATTTTGATAAAGAAGAAGAGTTCACAAAAGCAGACAGAAACTCTGTCGTGATAATGCCTGATGATAGAATTATACAATATCCCATAGAAAATCATGCATATCAATTCTCTGACAATATGATGAAAAGCTTCATCAATGATCTTATCACTATGGCTTCAAAAGATAAACCTGAGCCAAAAAATTTTGAAGATTTCCTACGTAATAGATTTGGTGAAACGTTATATCGGGAATACTTCCAGCCATATAATGAAAAAATATGGAAAAGATCATTATCGCATGTCCCTCTTTCATGGTTAGAAGGGAAACTACCGATGCCTACATTACAAGAAATTTTATACAATAACTTCAATCACGTAGAAGAAAAAGAATTTGTGCATAGTTCATTCTATTATCCACGAAAAGACGGTTCGCAATTCATAGCTAATCGATTAGCTCAAAATCTAAATATAAAATACAATACTTATATTAATTCTATTGAAAAGAAGAATGATTATTGGGTAATAAATAATGAATGCTTTGATAAAGTAATTTTCTGCGGAAACATTAAAGATTTACCAATATTACTAAAAGGAATAAATATCTCACAATTCATTGATGAAATAAATAAATTAGAATATCATGGAACAACGACGGTATTATGTGAAATAGAAAATAATCCTTTTAGTTGGATATATATGCCTAGTCAAGAATTCCAAGCTCATAGAATTATTTGTACAGGTAATTTTGCATTATCAAATCGTACTAATGAAAACATGTCTGCAACGATAGAATTCACAGATGAAATAGACAAAAAAGAAATCTTATGCAATTTATCTAAGATTCCCTACAAGCCTAAGTATATAGCACATAACTATGCTAAATATACTTATCCCATTCAAGCTTCTGAAACCCGAATTTTAATCCAAAGGATAAAGTCTGTATTAGAAAAAGATAATTTATACCTTTTGGGTAGATTTGCAGAATGGGAGTATTACAATATGGATGCAGCTATAGGAGCTGCTATAAAATTAAGCGAACAACTTTAGAACTACTACACATGAAATACATAGTAAGAATGTCGGCAGGTCTAGCAAATAGAATGTTACAATATACTTTTTATCTATACTTAAAAAAACAAGGAAAAGAAGTCTTCCTCGACAATAAATATAAAGCAACCAGATGGAAAATGGAAGACATAAATTGGGAACGTATTTTCCCTTATGCAAACATTCCACAAGCATCTGACAGTCTTATCTTCAAATATGGAGGTGGATATAATTGGTTTGATAAGTTTCGTCGACACTATCTAAAGTTTTCTAGTAAAGTATGGATTGCTTCTAATGCAACTGTGATTCCTACAAATGAAATCTTATCAAAATATGGATATCTAATAGGTGTATATCAAGATGCATCAATAGCAGATTATGTTAAAGAAGATATACTAAAGATATTTCGTTTCTCTGACTTTGAAGAAAGTAGCAAAAATGCAAAGCTTGCAATTAGAATGAAATCAGAAAACAGCGTTGCAATACATATTCGTAAAGGGAAAGATTATCTTTTAAGAACAGACTTTCAAGGAACATGTCCTATAGAATATTACCAAAAAGCTGTACAAATCATAAAGTCTAAAGTAGACAATCCTATTTTTTATGTTTTCACAGATAATGCTGATTGGGTAAAAGAAAATTTTAAAGGCATTGACTATCTTTTAATAGATGGAAATCCGACTTCAGGTTGGGGAAATCATTTTGATTTACAATTAATGAGTTGTTGCAAACATAATATTATAGCCAATAGCACATATTCTTGGTGGGGAGCATTTTTAAACTCAAACCCCAATAAAATTGTTATAGACCCTCTCTATTGGTTTAATCCCTCATTACCTAAATATAAAAATATTGAGAATAAAACGGCTTGCAAAGGATGGATATTACTATCGTAACTATTGTTTAGCAATTTATATGCTTACAATCAATTTTTAGCGGACACCAATAATTGGGGATTACACATTTGGAAAAAAGAATCGTTGATGATCTGAGTGATTATTCTTTAAGCAAACAGTTTATTGATTATACTTCGGTTAATAAAATATTGGATAATGAACGGGATAGGTCTTTGAAAATATTAAAATCTATCTTATAAATATCTTGTGTACAACATTGCTTTGTGTTAGAGTCAATAATTTGGCTGAATTTAAAAGATGTAAAAATATGATTTCAAAAAATATTATTTTAGCAGATTGCTGTCCTGATGAAATAAAAACCTTTGCAGATGGTTGTAATGAGATATCCGATTCTCCGTTTGAAATAATCTCAAAAATTAGTAATTGGGGGTATGACAATATTATCAAAAACATTTGGCGGTATCTATTATATTTCATATTCCCGTTTAAAATATTTCTATTCAGGAAGAATTATAACATAATAATAGGCTGGCAACAATTTTATGCCATTAATTTTGCTTTTTTTTCAAATTTATTTAAGGTAAGGAAAAGAAACATACTTGTTGTCGCTAATTTTACTTACAAACATAAAGCTGGCTTTTGGGGGCATTTGTATTATAAATATATGAAATTCAGTTGCAACAATAAATATGTTGATTATTTACATGTTCTAAGTTATAACTATGTTTCTATATGTAGCAAAGATCTTGGTGTAGATGAAAATAAGTTTATTGTTACTGGATTTGGTGTCCCTGACATTTATAATGAAATGAAAGACTTAAAGGTACCCTTGGACAATTATTCATTTTCTATAGGACATTCAAATCGTGATTTTGATTTTTTGGTCAAAGTTTGGAGTCAACAATGTTTGAAGAATAGACTGCTTGTCATAGCCAGCGATACTTGGAAGGCAACATCAGAGTTACCCACAAATGTCGTTCATCGGAATGACATAAAGTACGACGAATTGTTTGCTTGGTTTAATAATTGCAATTTATGTATAACTTCAATTGCTGACGGAAATATCTGCTCGGGGGATACCGTGTTATTAACGGGAATGATGTTTGCAAAGCCTGTTGTGGTGACAATTCCAAGCACATTGGCTGAAATGTACGTTGAAAACGGAAAGAACGGAATTTATATAAATAAAGACGTACAGCAGGCGTCTGAAAAAATTGTAGAATTGCTGCAGGATAAAGGTAAGCTCGAGCAGCTCGGTAATTCAGCCCGTAACAGTTTTCTTGAACATTTTTCAAGGCGGAGTATGGGCATATCACTTTGTTCAAGTATAAAGAAAGATTTATAAAATAATTTCCAATACGCATCATATTTTCCAACAAATTTTATTACCGCCGCAACGGTGACTACATCTACATGCTCACGGAGTAGTTGCTGATGGCACGATCTAACTATATGTTAACCATTAGATTTCGTCTGACTTGCCCATCGTAGGGCAGACTGTCATATTTGACCATTTTATGAAAATCCTTTTAATCGACGTCTACAATTTCAACAAGGGCGGCGCAGAGACTGTATGCTTCAATACCGGCAGGATGCTGGAGGAGCATGGTCACGAGGTTGTATATTTTACGCTAAAGTGGGCGCAGAACAAACCTTCGCCTTTCAGCAAGTATTTTCCCGAATCGAAGGAGACGCGCCATGGTCCGCTGAAGCAGGTGAAAAACATGGTGAACTATTTTTATCACTTCGAAGCCGCCCGCAAGATTGAGCAACTGATAATTGACAATCGTCCCGACCTGGCGCACATTCATCTGATGTGGGGACAAATTACTCCTTCTATATTTCCTGTTCTGAAAAAATATTATATTCCGATTCTTTTCACCGTTCATGACTACCGCATAGTTTGCCCCGCCTACACTTTCCGTGACGGCAGCGGACGGATATGTGAGGACTGTCAAGGCAAGCATTTTTATAAATGTTTTACTCATACATGTTGCAAGGGCAGCAAAGTGATGAGTGCGGTGATGGCTGCCGAACAGTATTTCCGCAATGCCTTTTTCAGCCCGGCGAAATACATCGACGGTTTCATCTATGTCAGCAACTTCGCGAAAGGCATACAGGAGAAATATATGCCGGCGGTAAAGAGGACGCCTAATATCACGCTTTACAACTTTTCAACGTCGATAACCGAGAAGCCTAAGGTGATGCCTAAAGATAAGTATTTCCTGTTTTTCGGCCGCTTGTCTTACGAGAAAGGGGTAAAGACACTGCTTACGGCGTTCAAGAATCTGCCGCAATGCCGGCTGAAGATAGTCGGCACAGGACCGAAAGAGGGAGAGCTTAAGGCGTTTGCCGAAGCTGGTGGTATGAATAATGTGGAATTTTTCGGATACAAACAGGGACAGGAGCTGGCAGATATTGTCAGCAATGCATATTTTGTCATTGTTCCGTCGGAATGGTATGAGAATAATCCGATGACGATAATCGAGGCTTATTCTGCCGGCACTCCGGTAATCGGCGCACGCATAGGTGGAATCCCGGAAATCGTGGTGGACGGCAAGACAGGCTTTCAGTTTGAGAGCGGTGATGAGGAGGATTTGCGCCGCAAGGTCATGGTAGCAGACAGCATCGGTGGCGTAAAGTATACGGAGTTCAGCATGAACACGATACGCTTTGCCAATGATCATCTGAGCAAGGAAAGCTATTGGAACAAATTGATTGCCTTTTACAGAAGGTTCGTAAATGTGGAGTGACAATCATTTCAGATTTTTTCCTTTTCACGACAGATTATGGATTGACGAGAAAAAGAACCGCTTATTGAATTGAAATGTTATTCGGATTATAATCGGGTTATAGATATAACAATACAGAATTTCATTCTTTCCAGGCATTTCATTAAAAATATTGTTTATCTTTGTTGTCAGTAACATCATCTTGAATTATGAAGCATCACTTTCATGATATAACCATTTCTAATTTCAGAGGATTTGATTATCTGAAATTGGAAGATTTTGCAAGGCTTAATGTCTTTGTTGGGGCGAATAATGTAGGCAAGACTTCCATTTTGGAAGCTTTATTCATGCTGGTAGGCATGTCTAACCCGTTAATGCCTCAGCGAATCAATTATTGGCGGATGTTGTCGCCAAACAACAATATAGACAGTACAAGGTATATATTTCATAACTTGAACTTCGGCGCGGTTCCGGTTCTGCTGGCAAACATGGATGAAGGAATACGGAAACTTACTTTCTCTCCGTTAATGACCAACGATGCCAATTCATCGCAAAGCACTTCCGCCCACTCTGCCATAAGACAATTGAATTTCGATTATGACATCAGGGACGGTGAGGGTTATTCGTTTCATTCCACCTTGTTTATAGGGGCTGACGGCAATATACAGCAAACCGTAGACAGCGGATATACGGAAAAAATGAATTGCATTTTTATTCCGGCAGACAAGAATGATGGGAATGCGACTTCGAATTATGCCACATTGGTAAGGCGGAACATGAAAGAGGCCGTCATAGAAGCCATACGCTCGTTTGACCCTTCCATAGAAACCATAGAGGCATTACCCGACGGACTGTATCTGAAGGTAGCCGGCGTGGAAGAGTTGTTGCCAATCAGTATGGCAGGAGACGGAACCCGGCGTATGATAAATATCCTGTCGTCGATTGCCATCGATGACTATCCTGTCGTACTGATAGATGAATTTGATAACGGCTTGCATTATACTGCCCACAGGCTGATGTGGAAAGCTGTCTTGAAATTCATAGTAAAACACGACATACAACTGTTCGTAACCACTCATAACCTGGACTGTCTGCAAGGCTTGAAAAACGCGATGCAGGAGGAACCTGATTTCCAGGATTTAACTCATGTATATAATATCGCAAAGACAAAAAACAAAGGTTATCAGGCTTACAAATATGCTTATGCAGGACTAAAGGAAGCCATTGACAACGAAATAGAGATAAGAAGATGATGTCATCATCTGCATTTAAATGCTTATGCATTGGAAAGTCTGACCGTTTTTTTAAAACGTAACCTTTCTGACGACAACAAGCCCGAATTTTAGGTGATTTTCTATTGCCCCATATTCATATCCAACAACCATTTCCATACAGGCACAATCTCGACGGTCAATTCGTCTTTTTCGAAAGTGTCCTCTTCACTATAAGTAATGCCACTTATCCAGAAAACAGGCGGAAAATTCGTAATCGCATCACTTTATTCTTTTCCTTTTTATAAGAAGCCATAGCGCAGATAATCCGGACAGAAGGATTACCCCCATATACAGACAGGCCTCTTTTATTTTTGTCAATAACTCTTTCATTTAACATTAGTCTTTGCAGGATTGGCGCAAATATAACCTTTTATTTCTTTTTAACCAGAATAGAATCATGAGAATTGTTGTGACCGGTACCCGTGGTATACCCAATATCATGGGCGGTGTGGAGACACATTGCGAGGAACTGTTTCCACGCATTGTGGAACGGGGTTTTGATGTCACTGTAATCCGCCGGAGCAGTTATGTGCACGACGGCTTGAAGGAATGGCGGGGCGTTAAGCTAGTGGACGTGGAAAGTCCGAAGAAGAAATCGTTCGAGGCGATCATCCATACGTTCAGGGCAATCAATAGGGCGAAACGACTCGGGGCTGATGTCCTTCACATCCATGCCATAGGACCCGCATTGCTTGTGCCGTATGCCAAAATATTAGGCATGAAAGTGGTATTCACCCATCACGGTCCCGATTACGACCGCGACAAATGGGGATTCGCGGCAAAGACCATGCTGAAACTGGGCGAGCGCATGGGGTGTATGTTTGCCGATGAGGTGATTGTGATATCCGATGTCATACGTAATCTGATAAAACGAAAGTACGGACGCACGCAGCATGTACACCTTATATATAATGGGGTATCGCAACCGGAACGATGCGATTATCCCGAATATTTTCAGGAATTGGGCATAGAGAAAGGCAACTATATTCTGGGCATGTGCCGCTTTGTGCCGGAAAAGAACCTGCACCACCTCGTTGAGGCATTCATAAAAATTAAGAATGAAGAATTAAGAATGAAGAATGGTGCTTCTGACATCAAACTGGTGCTTGCCGGCGATGCGGATTTTGAGGATGATTATTCACGGAGTTTGAAAGAAATGGCAAGGAAGAACGGTGTGGTATTGACAGGCTTCATTAAGGGACGGAAGCTGCATTCGCTGCTGACCAACTGCCGTTGTTACTGCCTGCCGTCGAGCCATGAAGGACTGCCGATAGCATTGCTGGAGGCAATGAGTTACGGCGTGAAAGTGATAGTAAGCGATATTCCGGCGAATAAGGAAGTGGGGCTGCTTGAAAGCGATTACTTCCCGGTGGGCAATATCGATGTACTTGCTAAAAAGCTGAAAAGTATTGTTGACAAACCACTGGAGCATATAAATTATGACATGACAAAATATGATTGGGAAAAAATTGCTGACCAAGTGACAGAAGTGTACAACAGCCTAAAGGGACATTAAGCTACATCTGGTTTGGTTCAGATGAAGTCATTGATTACAAGTGGCTGGTTGAGTATAAGAACCCGCGAGCAGGTCATTCTGCTTATTTCCAATTCCGTCCAATCAAAAATGTACATATATGACAATGAACCAGACAAATCAGGAACTCCCTTTGAGCTGGGATAAAAGAGTATCTGGATTGAACTTGACCCGGACTTGTAGTCAGTACTGCTTGCGGATTATTCCAACGTGGATGAGTTTTATGTACGGCTTTTTAAAGTCCTTTGTGGTTAGTACACGAGTTAGACAGGTTACGCGCCTGCCGGAAAGAGTATGCGGAAGAGCGTTCCAAATGGATGGAACTGCTCGCGTTCACAAGGAAGAAAAAGAGTGCGCATAGCCAGAAATCCAGTTAAAATCAGTATTTTTTTATTTTTCTAAGATTCATATAGGCGTAACTGCTTTATAAATAGCGGGTACGCTGTATAGTTCGCTTACTCCGTTACATTCCGCCAAGGTTCTCCATCAGAAACCCTTCCACATTCTTTGGTGTCACGACTTGAAAATCCGCATCGGGATATGCCGTGACAAAGGCTTCGGGACATTTGATGTTAGCTTTTCGCTCGTTCCACTTGAACTCGAAAGCACGAAGCTGTCCATTTTCTTCTTCGATATAGTCTATCTCTTTCTGCTGGCGGGTGCGCCGGAAATCAACTTGGGCAAAACTTTGACGATAGACATTCTGCTTCATCCGCTTGGCTATGGCATAGTTCTCCCACAACTCACCGGCATCGGTGCGGTTCTTGATGTGAGCAAGATTGCCGATGGCTGCATTGCGGATGCCTAAATCCCAAAAATAAATCTTACGGCTAGCTTTCAGCTCGTTGTGCAGGTTGCGAGAGCTTTTTGCACGAGAATACGCTGAATCATAATTATTCTTTTGTGGCGAAAAAAGTGAAATATTTTGTGAAATCCGAAAATGTTATGACTTTTTTTGGAAAACAGGCTTCTATTATTCTCGCTATAATGCTTCTTCTTTTTGGTGGCAATAAAATACGCGTGTCAGTACAGCCGTTATGCTATAATTTCAATAATTGTTCCGCCAATGGTGCATAATATTTTTGTACTTCTTCGGCTGTTGGAGTATGACCACCAGGAAAGTGGTAGGAATATTTGTAATGCATTAAAAACAATGGCTCAAAGTGTGCAAGATGGTCGTTCTCACCAAATATTCCCCATATATTTTCTTGGTTGGCTACCTGGCAATAATCCCACTGATGCTGTTGAAGTTCAGCAAATTCATCAATCAAAGTCTGATCAATGACAAACTGTTGGTTCCCGTTTTTTCGTGGTGCTTTGTATTCATGCAAGCCAATACGTTCAATCAAGAAGCGCGTCATTTCGAAATGAGGATTCCCCAGTAAAGCAGGGATGTTGTTTTTAGATGCTACTATCTGCGCCAAAAACGAACCATTACTATTCCCTACCAAGACATCAGGCTGTTCTTGGCCGCATAATTTTTGAATAAAGTCGAGAGCTATCTGTGGGTGTAGAGGTAAATCTGGAGTCAAGACTGTGACCTTACCTTTGAAATATTCTTTCAAGGCAAGAGCTGGGACACATGTACCTGATGCAAAGAAACCATGAAGAAAAAGAATCTTTTGTGCCATAATCAACAACCGCTTCCATCAATATTACATGTTGCTCCTTCATTGATGGGACGTGAGCGTAATCCTGCATCTTCCGGATTTAGAGTAACCGTGCCGTCTTCCAGTACAAAGCAAGGAATTCCGACAGCTCCGATACGTTTAGCTTCATTGAAGACCGGATGATGGTCGCGAAGTTTCAGAAAAGCTTTCAAATTTCTTACGTGCCGGCCGATATCAATAATTTCGTATTGATCACTATCTTTCACCTGTTCTTTCACATATGTACAATCCGGACATGTTTCCATTCCATATATTTTTATCATAGTTGTAGTTATTTATTGAAAATGTCTTATAATTTTATTGCTTTTTTGTTGCTCATTCTATTAAGCGACAAAATAACAACAAAAAAGTAATAGCTCAAGCATAAATTATGTGAAATAACTATATTTTTTTAATTGATGCATAAACATTTGATATAGCGTGTGTTTGCATAATTTGTTTCTGATTTGTATGGTAAAATGTTATTTTATTTTGTAGAGCTCCATAATGTCTAATATTTTAAATAGAATCTATGGTTTTCTGTTCTTGCTGAATGTTTACTGTCAGTTGTGTATCATCACTGGATAATTTGTAAAGACTATTCTTATTTTATAACTCACAGAATGACGGTGACGTATGAGTTATATTTAATGTTATAATTCAAGGTCCGAGAATTTGGGAACGACTTCTTTTCTTGGTACATTCCCTGATTCATTGATTAAATTGCTGGTTACTTGCTTGCATGTGTTCAGAAATTTTACGAATATTGCATATAGGTTGTGCATACGATATTTGTCTATTAAAAGTTTGATAACACTGGAATTATGAACACCTTTAAATCTATTGATGAGCTTTTGCGTGTACTTGAAAGGGAGAAACTTTTGCTGAAACAAATGTTTCAGAAAAGGCCTTCCGTTCCCTGAAATATGATTATGCGCTCGAACTTACGGAATATAAAGAAGAAAGAATTAAATATCTCATTGATTACGGGATAATAAGAGATAGCGGAAATTTCCTTGAAATGGAGGATGTATATCTTAAATTCTTTGAGGATGTATTGCAGGTCAATGAGAACATAAATGTTGCCTTTGTGAATGATTATCTGGGGCGCCTGAATGAGAATATAGATTATTATCTTAAAGAAGATAATGAACAGCGGAAATATTAATTATCATAAAGAGGTAAGGCGATGTCTGAAAAATATCGCAATGATAATAGTGCGTAATGTAATAGACTTGAAACGCAACATTGACAATACGTATAAGAATGAGCCCAATTATCGTGTAAAACTCTCAAAACTTGAAGAATCTCGATGAAAAGCGCAAGAACATCGCACTTCTTATCAATAGGAGTGAAGATGTCATAGAAAACACTCAGCCTGTGTTTTTCAGAGTTGCCATGGACACTCAAATGCGCATAGTGGTAAATGACGTGAAACTTCAACTGAATGATTCTTATCATAATCTTATAGAGATAGAAAAGCAGATTATTCATTACTTGAATCTTATAGCTTATCAGAACAGGATATTCGAAAAAGTACGGCGCTTGAAATACCTTCGTGACCAGTTCCTTCTGGAAGAAAAAACAGATATCTGACAGGTTGTCAGTATAGAAATCCTGTATGGATGGAGCCTCAAACTAATTACAGGATAAAGTTGTCGGTAGATAATCTGCGTACTTCTGCAGCGGCATTGGAGATAATAAGGAAAGTCATATCCAAAAGAAAGAATCGGGTTGTTTTTTGCAGCCAAAAGAAAAATAGGTTGTGTCTTCTGTGAATTTTAGGAAATCGGTTGGCTTGTCTGGTGGATCCATCTCTTTTCTTCCCTTTGTTCTGACTTTACTTTAATTGGCGTATATATAAGTACGGGGATAAAGTAAAAGTAACTATCCTTTGAACAGAATTCTTTTCGTTTTCTAACTGGAAATATTATGTCCCAACATATCATATAATATAGAAATAGATATTTTTTCGTTTACTATATGATAGATTGGGCTTTAAAGCATATTAGATGAATCTACTCGTTACAAAATAATACACTTGCTCGAATCAAAGCCATTGCTGATATGTTCATTGTCAACCACATATCCCATCTGATTGCAAATGACTTTTGTTCCGTTAATTTCAGCATCAATATTTGTGTGTGAATGTCCATAAATCCAGGCGTCAATGTGACTCTCTGCTATGAATTTGCTCAAATCGGTGGCAAATGCACTATTCAGTACTGAACCCTTATGATGAGGGGCGACAACCTTCAATGTAGGAAGATGATGTGTTACTACTACAATGTGCCTGGCGGTACTCTCCGTCAGACTTTGTTTGATGAAATTCAAACAGAAATTATGCATATGATTATACTCCTCTGTTTGGAGCAATTTGCCATTATACATTATCTGCCGAAAATTATTCATCCCTTTCCACACAAAATATTCGTCGGAAGGAGAGATTCGATACCATAAAGTGCTCATGATAAAGTCTGTGTCATCTATCCGTACTACCTGGTGCTGGTGATATCCTACATTGTTCTTGAACATCCAATTCCATTGCAATCCATTGTCCATCATATCGCAATAATTGTAATACTCATGGTTTCCGGCACAATGAGCACCTGACGATAATTCGCAGAAGCCCATTTCCAGAAATTACTTAAAGGTGCAATCCAAAATTAGCAAATAAATCCCATTCTCATATCACTTCCTTTAAAAATTTAGTGCCTAACGACGAATGGTTAGAAAATATTTGGTGGATATTAACATTTCGTATCTTCAAAATTTGGTGGATCTTTTTATAAAACGTATATTCGTATATAAATTTGAAGATAAATGGAAGATACTAAAATCTATTTCAAACGAAAGATTTACGTTACAATACTCAAGTGGAAGATTGAGTGCAACGGTGATACAGCATTACTGATACAAGATGCCAGAAAAAGAAAATTTAGACTTTTAGGTTTAAGAATTCGACACCGTCCAAAATTTTGTGTAACTGGAAACAGGATTCAGTTATAAGTTTCGTCTTATATCCGGATTCTGTTTTCAAAAATAATAATACGTGATATTTTCACTAAATATGTCAAAATGAAAATAGAAATTCCATATGATTTTATGCCGCCGGAGCAGCACTTTTCGAGCCCGGCCGATTTGTTGTCTGCTATAAATCGTTTTCAGAAGACTCGTGATCCCTTTTCTGGGGATGAACGTTTCACTGCGCCCGAAGGAAAGTTTGAACTTTTATCAGATGAGGAAGAAGGATATATCTTGGTACCAACGGCTTGCGATTATGCATTCCTGTTTCGTGGTCAGGGACAATTTTTCCAGCAGTGTCTACCTACCCTTTTGCGTCAAAAAAGAGATGCGGACCACTTGTTTCTTGAATGGATGAGAGTAGTTGAGTTTGAACTTATGCTCAAGCAATATCCAGCCGTGCGTTTCTTTGAACAGGAAAAATTGGCGGTAGATTATGTGGGATTGGCGCAGCATTATGGTCTAATGACTGATGTGCTGGATTTGACCAGTGATGTTCGCACGGCGCTGTTCTTCGCTATGTGCGACTATGATTTAGAGAGTGATTGCTATTATCCGAAGTCTGAGGATAAGGAGTATGTCTCATATTTGTATGCATTTCCTGTTATAAATGAAATAACTGGATGCAACACTCAAACAGCTGGGGATTTCTTAAAAAAAGATTTGAGGGTGATTGGTTTACAACCATTTAAACGACCAGGCTCTCAGTGTGGCTTTTCGTTCCATGTCAGGGAAAATCATCCATTCAAAGGATATCTATATTCATTTTCATATAGCAAGAAAGACTCTAAAGAATATTATGACCTGATGATTAATCAGCGAAATATTTGGGAAAAGGATTTTATCGTTGATAAAACACACTTAATAAGGGATACAACTGTGTTTACAGTTGATGCCCTGACCTTAACAAACAAACGCCATGGATATGGAGAATCTTTGGGTAAGATACAGCGTAGAATGAATGATATAGGTATTCATTTCTCTAGCAATGTACCTTGGCATTTATCTGCTGAGGAAAGTAAATCATTGAATGAAGTGTTTGAGAAAGAGTTGAAATTACCTCTTTTCCAACAGATTGTTCATAGATCTATGTATTTAGAAGACAGGAATTTTCCTGTTATGACATTGTCTAGCATGGGACAACAACTGCTTTTTCAAATAATACAAGGAGGATACCCGTGTGTGGAAGGATATACTTCGGGCATAAACATCACATTAGACGAAGATCTTTCTATTGTAGAATGGTCGTTTGACGATGCACGTCTTCAAACAATTCCAGACACCAATGGAAAAGTAACAGCATTCGACAATGTGTTAAGAAATGTAGCAGCCAGTTTGCCAGCGTCACTAGAGAAACGCGCTTTATTAAAAAAGAAAGTTGATAAAGCTGTAAAACCATTTCGTATGCGACGAGTGTTTGTGCCCAGTGATGGTGGGAAAAAGATATATTTAGATGATTAAAACGACTTACACTATTTTCCGCATGAATTAACAAATTATCTGTGAACTTTTTTGATATAAAAATAGTTGCTGTTGATAATATCTGGTTGCTTTATCATTCTATGTTTTAACGAGAAGTTTCTATAAATAAAAAGAAGGAAATCCTTATTTAAGTATTTAATTTAAGTTTCGCAAGTTCAAGTAGCTGATTTCAGATTGTAAAATTGAGCGATATGAGCTATCTTGTCCGACTGATTGATTACGGCATCGTAGATTTCTTCGTCCAGCAGGTCGAAGACTTTCGCTATTGCCGTAACCAGTTCCTGAAGTATGCCCCATATCTGTTATTCGACGGAAAGCTGTATCGTTTCTTTGGATATTTCGCAGAAAAGGCCTCCTATGGTTTCGTAGTTGCTGAAACGCCTGGCTACCGAGAGAGTGTTGTTATTGGAGACAGCACAATGTGGCAGCAGCTATCTGGGAAGCGAATCTGGTGCTCTGATATTTGTCAAAGCCAAGATTAGTCTTGCAATCCTTGAATACGACTTCGAGTGTCCGTAAGCATTCGGTAAACCACGTATTTTTGTCTCCAACTTCCATCATTAACTTTACGTCCAAAAAGCAAAGTTATGATGACACGAGAAGAAGTAGTAGAGATAATGAACTACTGCAAAGAGCACAAAGTGACTTATAAGTCAAGATTAGAGGAGCTCAATATCCCTGTATGGCGGTTTTATGACAGCAAATCCCGTTATGCCGCCGAGCAATCATCGGGTAAATCGGCTCAAGGTGAGTTTATCGAGCTTCCCCACAGCGGATCTTTTGTTCCTGTTCCTTCATTTGCCGGAACAAGCGGGCGTAAACAGAAAAACGCACCGATCCCGCCAAGCGGATTGAAAGAGATAGAAATACGTACACCGGCCGGTACTGCCATACGCATTTGCGGTGAGCTAAATGAAAAGGAACTGTTTTCAATCATCCAGGCCTGCAGCCATGTTCAGCCTTAATGACAGTATGCGCTATCTGTTGTATAACCGCCCGACTGATATGCGCAAAAGCTTTCATACTCTCAGCGGTATCATTACCGACGCCATGGGTCAGGACCCCAGCAACGGCAATGTGTATATCTTCATAAACCGTGCCCGTGACCGCATAAAGCTCCTGCATTGGGAGCCGGGCGGCATGGTGCTGTATTCCAAACTTCTGGAAGCCGGTACCTTAGGCAAGCCTGATTCTGCCAACGACAATGAGGTCTGTACAAATATAGAATGGCGGGAACTTGTCATGATTGTGGAGGGTATCATGGAAGCCCGCGACTCCCGTCGCACGAGACTTGAAAACCTGCAGAAACTTCGAAAATAGTATCGGATTTTTACTCTATTCGCTTTTGTATGTCATTGGATTTTAGTATATTTACATTGTAGAACAATGAGATACAGATGCTTACAGAAGAACAGGAAAAAGCCTTATTGGAAGAAATTGAGAAGCTCCGTCAGGATAAAGCGGCGCTTATCAGCAGGGTTTCCTCGCTGGAACAATCCCTTTACTGGCTCCGGAAAAAAGTCTTTGGGCGGATGAGCGAGAAGAGTCTTCCACTTGATCCCAACCAGCTGTTTCTGTTCTCAAAGGAGGAAATGTCCTCCATGGAAATATCCCGGATGGAGGAGGAAGTCCGCAAGAGTGAAGAAGAAATCACCAGAACTATAAAAGTCAAGGAAAAACCGGTCCGCAAGTCTCTGGACACTTCCTCACTGCCTGTAGAGGTTGTTGATCTTTACCCTGAAGGGACAACAGACGAGGAAGGCAGGCTTAAGGATGAATTCATTGAAATCGGAAAGGAAGAGAGTTCACGCCTGGAACGTGTTCCGGCAAAAGTATATATCCTGAAGACCGTCCGTCACAAAGTGATAAGTAAATCCGATATGGAGAAATACCCCGAGGAAAGGCAGATTCTGATTCACCCGCTACCTCTTGTTCCGGTCAGCAAATGTATGGCAGGCGCCTCGGTCCTGACGGACATTATCATCGGCAAGTTCATGTATCATCTCCCGTTCTACCGTCTGATACAGCAGTATCGCGAATCAGGAATCATCATAAGCGAATCTACCATGTGCGGATGGTATGAAATGGCGGTGGAGAAACTCAAGCTGCTGTACAACCTGCTCAAACAGAAGATACTCTCCAGTGAGTATATACAAGTGGACGAGAGTGTCATTCCTGTGATGGACAATGAGAAACATAAGGCGAAAAAAGGGTATGAGTGGTGCGTGCGCGACGGCATCACGGGGGACGTCATGTTCCATTATGACCGTGGCAGCCGTTCGGGGATGGTAGCCCGTGAACTGCTGGGATGCTACCGTGGCATTGTGCAATGTGACGGCTATGCAGCTTACGAACAGTTCGAGCAGATGAAAGGAATCACCCTGGTCGGCTGTTGGGCACATGCCAGAAGGAAGTACGTGGATGCCCTGGAAGAGAACAGGACCCTGGCCACACAGGCAATACACTACATCGGCAAGCTGTACAAGATAGAATCTGAAGCCAATGATGCCGGACTCGCAGCCGAAGAGCGTAAGGAAAAACGTATAAGCGAAGCCTATCCGCTGATACTTGAATTTGAAAAGTGGCTGCAGGATGCTTATCTCAGAGTGCTTCCTAAAAGCCGCATGGGTAAAGCCATTGAATATACGTACACGCTTCTTCCCAGGCTTTCCAGATACGTAAACGACGGAAGAATCGAAATTGATGACAACCGCATAGAAAATGCCATAAGACCTTTGGCTTTGGGAAGAAAGAACTATCTGTTCTGCGGCAACGACGCATCCGCATACAGGGCTGCCATCGTGTACTCACTGATAGCCACCTGCAAGTCTGCAGAAGTAGACCCCAGAATCTGGATGGAAGATGTCCTGAGTAAAATCCCATATTATGAAAGGGATGAGAAGAATATGGAAGAACTTCTACCACGTAATTGGGCTAAATCCCATCAAACTTGTTCCGAATAGATACTATTAGTTCCGAATCGACTACAAATAACACCGATTCGGAACTAATTCACAAAATTTGCAACGTGGTTTACCGAATGCTTACGAGTGTCCAGCGTCGGGAGTAAATCTGCCATGCTTTGGGGAAAGCAATGTCTGTGTCCGGTAGTAAGCAGACCGTACCATTTGCCGTGCTGAGTCCGAGGAACGAGAAAGATTCTGACCTTTACTTCTCCGAAAACAGCGTCATACATAATATAGTTGCATTTGAGTTTACGACTGTATTTCTGCAGTTTAAGTCTCTTGCCAAGTCGGACCAGGACCGGTGCGGTCCATACGTCCTCCGGCTTATGGTCGGAACGAAGACGTATCTGATTCCACAACTGGACGGATATGTGCCACAACGCCCTGCGCCAATCTATTTCCGGATTTTCCATAAAACGGTAGAATACATTCTTGCGGGTCCTGACCAAAGGTTCAAAAGTGCCATACTTCTGATTGCGGTATGCATTGCGGATTCCGAAGCACGGAAACAGAAGAAGGTAGTGGAAAACGGTAAGCAGCCGATAGACGCAATTGTGTTTGCTCAGGACAGCCAGCGTGTCACGCTCGGTCATTCTGACTCGGGAGAGAACGGAGCTTATGTTCTGCATGGCTGCTGTCATATCAGAATTCTTGAAAAATGTTTTGATATCCGAGAAAAAAGGTGTAATTTTATGTATCGACATGGGTTTGAGTATGTTTTTTGTTGGTACTTAAAATTACTCATTTCCTGCCAATTAGGCAAGAAACCATGTCGTTTTTTATGCCTCTATCATCGATTATCCATATTTGCGAAACTTAAATTTTTGATTTATATCGAACTCACGTTAATCTATGATATAAATTCAAAATATGGATGCTCAGTATAATTCAAGTCTTCTTCAAGCATCATAGGATTATGTACAATGAATGATTTCTTGTATAGTGTTATGGCAAAAGTAGATACTTCATTATAATAGTTTCTTGTATAAACTCCAGTTTGAGGTCTGTTCAATAGTCCAGCTTCGATATACATCGGCATAATGCAGTACAAACCATTAGGCAATGATCTGTTACTTGCATATATAGAAGACATTCGGCTTATAATAAGCTGTGTGGAAACTTCATTCTGTACATGAAAGAACTTTCCTAATATAACCATTGCGTCATACCCAAAAACATACGCAGCATTAATAAGTGCTGCGAATATAATTGCTCTATCACCTTTGTGTTTCATAGCTGCATTGAACTGCTGCTTATGTTCTGCGATGTAATCAAATAAGGGATTCCGAATAGAAAGTTTCCCTATGATGCTTCGCGCTTTGGCGATTCTATTTGCTCCCTTATATTCTCCAGAAGCTAAATCTGCAGCATACTCGGATGAAAAATTCCCATCAAGGGCTGCTTTTATTGCCATTTCAATAACGTTAACACTGATTCGTTGATTTATGCCTACTGTTTTTTTCATTTTATTTCTTATTGATTATGATAAATGGAATAACAACTTCAAGGAAATATGCTCCTCCATGAGTAATTTCAACATTATTACTAAAACTTTTTGAATTGCGCCAAACAGCCCAATTATCTTTAATAAGCAACTCACTCTTAATATCCTTATTTTCTGTAACAAACTGATTCAAATAATCAATATTGGAATATATAAGATGCCTGTTACCACGGCTTTCCTTCTCATATAGGAATGTCTTTTCATGCGAATTGAGCAATCTCCATGGTGATGCCTGAATGTTGCCATGGTCTGTTGTTATATATATATGATATCCCATCTCATGAATATCTTTTATATCTGATGCAGTATCTTTGGCCCATTCTTCTGACAGGAGATATAACTCCCTGATATTCCCAACAGCATGCATTCGTTCATCAAGAGTGGTATCTACAAATGCTTGTCTGGTTTTATTAGGATTGTCTATGGTAAGGCTACCATGATTATAACCTATATTGTATGATTCAATTTTCTTAAATCCGTTTTGCGAAACCCAGAATTTCTCCCATAATTTCTGTTCCTCATAAGGTGATTGCTTGTAATCTAAATTAGGTGTATCTCCTTTGAATATAGCCTGTCGAGACAATTTTGTAATAGAAGGGAGCCAGGCTAAGGTAAATGAATTAATGGTAGATATACCTAACAACTGAAGTTCTTTTTCCAGCAATAGGTATTGCCAGTAAGTCATTCCGTCTATGACTATTAATGCAACTCTTTCATCTTTAGAGTGATTTCGAGCTATAAATGGCAGAATTCTATTAACCATCTTCGGCCTCTGTATTGCAGACGAAGATATCTTTGAGAAGTAACTGTTATTTATGTATTTTTGAAAATCTTCATTGATTTTAGACAGGCTGTTTTCAATGTCATCATATTGGTCTTGCTTAAGTGCTATGTTTATAATTCTTGAAATAGTTTCAATTGTAATTGTATCGTCCCAATTAAGTTTTATCTTAGCTAATTCCTCAATAAGTTCTTCTTTTGATACTCCAAACGCAGTTTGAGCTTCATTTATCAAAGACTTGGTTTCCGTTGCAGAGAGATTATATGTATAGCGTTTGTTGTATAAATAAGATGCTGCCGAAAAATATAATGATTCAGTGTTGAGCAATACATTAGGGTTGAGTGCCGGTAGCAACTTAGTCAAGTTGAAAGTAGGAAGCAGATATATTTTCCGCATCAAATCGGGCAGAATCCAGCTTGAGTCTTCAATGATATAACAAACTCTTTCATCCGACCACCGGTCTATTGTTTCATATCTTACTCTTAGTTCCAGTGAAGAATGTACAGGCAACAAGAGTAGCTTGGATTCTCTAAGAATATTCTCTTGAGTATCCACTCTGGATAAAAAACCATCCGGATTTATAACGGCGGTCAGTCTAAATCCGTCACATCCTACATTATTTACTATTTTCTCTATAAATCTATTCATTCACTCTTACTATCAAAATCATTGAGACATCAGGTACAACACTTTTTCTTTTACTAAAAGCTTTTTCCCATAGTTCTTTTTCTGAATTCAGTTTCTTCAACTTAGCATTGCGTATATTTGCAATACCTATCTTGTTTATTCTTTGTTCTGCATATTGCAATGCACGCAACTTCTTTTCAGACATATTCCTTATATTGGAATTAATATCCATCTCCATTCTGTGGAATATTGCATGAAGATTGCTTTGTAACTGGTTATTATCATCCAGTTCAGTCATCGGAACAGATTCTCCAGTACATAAGAAGTCATTCTTATTCTGTACAAGCCTGTTCCATATATCATTTCCATACGGAGCATACACTTTACCATTATCTGCGATAAATTGAGCCGTATAGGTTACTTTTGTTTCATAATTGTTTTTGGCTGACACTTTCCATAGAGTCAGATATCCTGGCAGTTCGTTTCCATCCTTCGACATCATTACCGGGATATCCTGCTGGGTATTACCATCAATTTCATCAAGTATCCGTTTCACTACAGGATGCTGAAGTGTGAGATGCTCGCAATCTGGATTATCCAAATGAGTTGCTGAATCGAATATTGCATTCAGTTTGCGGTTATCTATCGTATACTCTGTAGCGCCGGTGGTAAGTTTTGATATTTTACCATTCTCGCTGCTAACATATAAATCCATCAGTTCCTCGAGCCACACAGGAAGTGGACTGTTTTTTATTTCTCCGGCACTCTCTTTTTCTATATCATTTTCCGAAAAAGCGGGTAGGGCACCTTCGGTAGATTTATAATCGTGCAGTTTATTTCTAATCTCATACAGCCAACTGTCGCTGGCAAAATCAAAGCGTTTCGGGTCCAGTAACGACTGCAGATAGAGGTGATTCACCTTCTTCATATCAATGGTAGAGTCAAGCACATCGCCACTCTTGTCGATACCCAATTCATTCAATATAGCATCCAACTTATCAACAATAACCTCATATACACGTGTATCAACTGTATTATTCGTTAACATATTGAACGCCACAACAGGGCTCTTCTGTCCGATGCGGTCAACACGGCCTATTCTTTGTTCTATAGCCATTGGGTTCCAAGGCAAATCATAATTGAAAACAATATGGCAGAATTGCATATTAAGAGATTCTCCGGCAGCATCGGTTGCCACCATTACACGGGCATTGTTCTTAAATTCAATCAAAGCCTTTTGTCGTTCCTGTAATTCCATACTACCATTTATGCCTACAGTAGGAAGACCGGCTGCTTCAAGTTGTTCCTGAAGGTAAGTTTGCGTCCTTCTGAATTCAGTAAAGACCAGAATCTTCAGGTCTGGCTCAGCATATTCATTCTGTAAGGAGTAAATCTTTTGAATCAGAGCTGTCGTTTTCGCATCCTGTTCTATTTCCAGGCAATGTTGTGCTTCTGCAATAAGAGCAGAAAGAGCAGATTCTTCATCCTGAAAAGGGTAATTATCTACTTCAACAGAGTAATCTTCGGTTCCCAAGTCATCAAATCCCACCGTACCCTCTTCGTCATAATCCTCAATATCATCAGACTCTCCGTTCTGAAGTCTCCACAGCCTGGTTTGCATAGCAGATAAGATTGCGGCAGTACTACTACTGGCAAGTTTCTGCATCATTACCATCACAAGTCCGGTGGCATTATGGTTCCCCCTTTTAGCTTTTCCGAAACAATATCTCACATATTGTGTCACATGCTCATATAATTCAATCTGAGCTTTGTGATTAACCTCATCAAGCGGGACATCGAATCGTATAGTGGTTCGTGGCTGGAATAGTTTCTTGCCGTCATAATCTACAGCAAAACGCTTCTTTGAGCGCATCACATAAGGTTCAATTTCATTGATACTCGGCATGCCTTCACCAGAGAATGCCTCAGGATCAATCAATTGCAATACACGTCTGAA
>ULRR01029789.1_pt1 | contig 30294 bp, 29 predicted proteins | sample 1955651 | NCBI WGS metagenome assembly ULRR01 (sample SAMEA4835688, study PRJEB28245) | human gut metagenome | biome: gut microbiome; material: fecal sample | place: Denmark | collected 2008
TCTTTGTTCCATTCCCCGACAGCATAATATTTGCTTTTAAGTTAATGACTGGTCTTATGCCATAAGTATTATATACTCTTCCATTAGTGAACTCACCATTTTGAAACACTGCAAACAATCTAGTAAATACAGAGCCACAAGGAGATATTGTCCAATAATATTCATTCGTATATAAATAATAAGTTAAATTTTGTGTTTCATGAACGCCACCAGCAAAGGCTACTTCATCTGCACTTATTAATCCTATTGGATAATTTAGAGATTGATTGCCAACGTTACTAATTGTATATAAATCTTTAATAATATCAGGACACTTTAATGTCGGTTGTTTATTATTATATAAGCGATACCTTGCTCCATAATAAGTAGTTTCATCCCCAATACCGCCAGTACCATCTGGAGCTGAAGAACTATTTGTTGTTGATGTTCTATCTCCACAAAAACCACTATCGTTAATCAGTGTAGAATACTTTAATAAATTAGTTTCATACCATTTATTTAATTCATTTAAAATTGTGCTATTTGTACTTGTTCCATGTTGTTCACCAATTGTATACTTAAAACCAACATATTCACTTCTATCTGATAAAGTATTAAATGCACTTGTTCCTATTTGAGTATCACTTCCTGTTTGATTCGTTGTTGTTCCATTATAGATTACTCTAATAGATCCGTCTCCATTAATACGAATGATTCGCCAGTAGTAGCCTGCAAAATATAACCAATTATTTTGAATATCACCACGATAATAATAGCTTGTTCCATAATCATCACTTGTTGCATACATTCCTTCATCTGTTGTTGCTATCTTACTAAAATCTGGAGTACCTTTACTTTCAATAAAATCCTTTCCACCATTATCATTTAAGATTTTATTTTTAGCAAGATCATAAGTAACTTGAAATGTTGCTTCTCCACTAATATTTAAATTCGTATTAAAAGCACTATACCCAATACTTAATCCTATAATTGTTATTAATACCAAAATTAATATTTTGGCTTTTATTTAATCACTTCCTTTCATGTATTTATGAAGGAGTAAGAAGTATCTTACTCCTTATAAACATTAATTATTTTTAGCTTGTTCTTTTAAATATTTTTGCTTTTCTAACCAGGCTTTTGTAATTGTTAATTTATATAAAGTTTTATCATTCATGACAATAAAATAACTCTTTTCTCCTGGTATTACTTCATAATAAATAATTGGTTGTTTAGTTGTTTCATATACATCTATTAATTCTTCAATACTCATTACTCTTATTTTATTTTCAAAATTATTTTCATCAATATTTGGACGTTTACTTGTAACAATTAAACGATCATAATTTTTTAAGATTCTATGTACTTCTTGTTCATATAAGTTCTTCTTATTATCAGTACTTAGATAAATATAAATTGCTGCACCAATAAAAGTAATACCTAAAATATCAAATAATATTCCTCCTGCTAAAGTTAAAGAATTTTGTATTTTAGCTGAGGTTACATTACTAATTGTTCCACTTTCATTAATATCATCTGTTTCTAAGCCAATATTGATTGTTTGTTCAGATAAGGGAATTGTTACCGTAAGAGTATTATCCTTTTTTAGCTCTTCATTCGTTAATTCATAATTACCTTCCGTTTTTACTGTTAAAGTAATTACTAAATTACTATCTACTGTTAGAGCATATTCACTTTTAAATGCATTTACATACTCGTTATATTTATCATAATCAATATCGATATCTTCATTAATCACAAAATTATTATCTGTTATATCCACTGTTTTATTGTTTAATAAAACTTCTGGTCTTTCATATAAAACTTTGGTTGGATCATTTTTATCTGTAACAACTAAATTTGCTGATATATCATAAGCATAATGATAATCTAATTCTTCTGTTGTATGAATTTCATAATTAAATTTTACATTAATACTTCTAATTAAACTAGCTATATATTGCATTCCTTTATCTAAGAATGGCTTATCATAATAATCATTTTCTTTTAAATAAACTTTATAATCTACTTTTCCAAGTTCATTGTATGTAACTTTATTTTCATCATCTACCGTAATAGCATCTTTTGTTAAAAAGAAACCAAGAATAATAAAAATAATTGCTGGTAAAACTAAAATACTAAACCATGCTCCATACTTTAAACGTTTTTTAGGCTTACTCACATAATATCTTTTTTCAGCACCTTCATATTTTACTCGTTCACTCATTTTATACTCCTCCTATTAATTCATTTAACCAAATTGTTGGATAACCAACATAAGGAATTTTTAAAGTAGCTAGTCCTATAACATCTTTTTTATCTACAACCCAATTATCTTCGGTATCATTGTGATCTCCCTTTGTTTTAAATTGATAGGTATTATTTTCTTTTATTACTTCTATTACACGGTGTACTACTACTTTATCACTTTCTTTAAATACTAATATTGTTCCTTCTTTAATTTTATCTAATTCATTTTCTTTTAGTTTTTCAACAATTACGACATCTCCTACTTTAATATTTGGCTCCATAGAACCACTTCCTATTGCTAAAGAGTAATACTTAAATACCCCACTTGTAAGTCCTACTATTCCAATTAAGAAGAGTATGATTACAAAAGAAATACATTTTCTTAATGCTACATGAACATGCAATTTTTCTTTTTCCTCTTCCCTTAGCATATTTTTAGTAACTCCAAATAAAATAATTGGATAGATAAAACTTATTACAGCTTCTAAATATAAATTGAAATGAGGTAAAATAGGAATAAGATAAGTAGGTAATCCCATTAAAAGCCGATATAAAATATTAGCTTTATATCCAAATCTTAAAATCCAATAAGTAAATAGTATGTTTTTACTAATACTTGGAATTAATGTAATTGCTACTAATTCTAAAATATCATAATGATTATTTAAATCATATAAATACAGGGAACTTACTACATCTAAAAAGATAAATAGTATGGTTGAAAATATAATTAATGATTTTCTTTTTTCCCCTTTGATGGTTAATTCATATCTTAATAATTCACTGGTAATAACAAAAAGGATCAGAGGTAAGGTATTCCGTAAAATATTAAGGGGTGATAAACTATAGCTATTATTCACAAAGCCTAAAAATATACCTGATAAATAAGTTATGATTTGATAGACAAAAGCAAAAATAATAACCATTAAAATTCCATCTTTTTGAAAGCGGTGGCGATCTTTTTCATAGCCTAATATAAAAATAGCAAGTAACCAAAAGATCAGTAAGAAAAAAGAAAGAATAAGAGGATCTTTGATAAAAAGAAACAAGGAATTAATAAAGAGAAAAACACAAAAAAGAATATCAATTCCAAGTAATTTCTTTTCACTAGATTTCATGATTTCACCTCTTTTCTTTCTTCATAACGAAAAGTGCAATCTTAAACTTGCACTTCTTTTTTAAGACTTATTTTTGGGAATAAGTAATCACTGTATCTAAACCACTAATGGTAACATCATCTTGTGGTAATTCTTCCGCACTAATATCACTTTTATAAGTTAAAGTTAAATTTACGGTTTTGGTTTCTGATGCGTTTAGAGTATCATCTGTTTTTACTTCGGCTCCACCATTTTCATAAGTTAGTTTATATTCAAGATGATTACATACATTAGTCTCATCTTGTTCTTTATTTAATCCTGATCCTGTACAAACTGGTTTTCCTAATGAAACATTAGTAATTTTGGCATCAAAACTTCCTCCATTAGTAATATCAAATTGGTATTTGATAGAATCACCAGGACTTTTTAAAGTTACAGCAAAATTACTAATCGTTGTATCTTCCGTATTGATTGTTGGTTTTGATGTTTCTTCTGCTGTTCCTGTTTTTGCTACCTCTTGTAAATTAGTAAAATGTACATCCCAAGATGTTGCTTTTACTGTTGCTGTGCCATTAATATGCAGATCACGACTAAATGCGGCAAACCCCACTCCTAAACTTACTACAGCGATTAAAATAGCTATCACTGCTAAAATTCTTGATTTTCTTTCTTTTTCCATTTTTATTTCCTCCTATTTTTAATTTTGAGAATAATTTAGGTCTATTCCCAAACCTTCAATTTTTACTTCCTCATTTGGGAGGGTATCTCCTTCATAAGTAAGTGTTAACTTGACTGTTAATCTTTCTTCTTTTTTAATGACATCAGCAAGACTATATGTAGAGCCATCTAATTTGGTTAAGGTATACTTTAGATGATCACACACCAGTTTTTCATCTATTTCTTTATTAGCTCCACTTCCTACACAGATAGGTTTAGGCATATTTAAAGTTGTTAATTTGGCATCTAATCCCCCAGCATTTACAATATCAAATGTATAACTAATAGAATCATTTGGACGATTTAATTTGACATAATATGTACCAATACTTGTTGAATTATTAGTAATGGTGGGATGAGTTATTTCTTCTGCTTCACCTTTTACTTCAGCTGAAGATAAATTATCAAAATAAATATGCCAATTTGCATTTCCCATACTTGCATAGCCATTTATATCTAGTTTTGTACTAAAACTAGCAAAGGATATACTCATACCCGCTATGGCAATTAAAATCGCCAATATAGCCAAAACTTTTGTTGTTCTTTTCTTCTCCACACTCTTTAATCACCTCTACCATCTATAATAAGATTATACCCCCCCCACTATCTTTGTCAATTGGGAGTTTATACTTTTTTTAGAAATTACTTTTATTTTCTTTTTGATATTATTTTTATGTTAAATTCCTCATTTATTATTCTAATAGTCTTTCTAATTTTTATGTTCTAGAAAAAATAGGTAAAATAAACGCGGAAATGGAGGTGAAAATATGCAATATATCGATTATTTAGATGAATGGCTACATCAAAAGAAGAATATTAAAATTCAATCTTGGCAAAAATATGAAACTATAATTCGGATTCATATTAATCCTTTTTTTCAAAACATTTCTTTAAAAAAGGTTAGTGAAAAAGATATGGAAAAATTCTTTTTAGAAAAGCAAAATCTATCTTTATCTATGAAAAAGACACTTTTATATATTTTAAAAGCTAGTTTAAAAGATGCTATAAAAGAAAAAAGAAGAAAAGCTCTATTATTTTCTAATTACTTTCCTACACGTGAAAAAAAGGAAGTTATAATTCTAGGAAAAGATGAGCAAAAAAGAATAGAAAACTATATTATGAGTAAAAATAATTTACGACATCTTTTTATTTTACTTACTCTTTATACTGGGCTTAGAATTGGTGAAGTATGTGGTTTAAAATGGAAAGATATCGATTTTGAAAAAGAAACTTTAAAAGTAGAAAGAACAATCTTGCGAATTAAAAGTAATGGAAGTAAAACAAAATTAGTTGCTAGTATTCCTAAAACCATTACTTCTAAAAGAATGATTCCTCTTCCTTCGTTTATCATTCCACTATTAAAAAAACAAGATATTATTCCTGAAAATTATATCTTGTCTCGATCTAATAAATTATATGATCCACGTATTTTAGAAGATTCTTTTAAACGTCTATTAAAAAAATTAAACATTCAATCTATTCATTTTCATGCTTTAAGACATACTTTTGCAACTAGATGTATTGAAGCTAAAGTTGATATCAAAACACTTAGTGAACTTTTAGGTCATTCTTCTATTGAGATTACCCTAAAGACTTATGTCCATACTTCAGATACCTTGAAAAAAGAATCTATTCATCATTTAGTTTCATTTATGCATCAAGATTAATCTTTAAACTTTTTAGATAATACTGGTTTTAATAATTCATCTATTACTATCATAACTAAGACAACCATTAAACAATATAAGAATTCCATAGATGAAATCGTTGTTAAATTAAAGAGGAATTTTATAGGCGTTATATAAATCACAATTCCTATCAATAATAATATTAAAATACTTATATTTAATTTCTTATTATTCAATATTTTAGAACTAATCACTGGTTTTTTAATATTTTTACAAGAATATGCAAAGCACAATTCTAGTATCATTAAACAGATAAAAGACATAGTTCTAGCTGTTTCTGGTCCATTTAGATGCAGATTTAGAAAATAGATAAAGAGAATGGCAATGCTCTTTAAACAGGAAGAAACAAGTATTTTACTAATTAAAAAAGGGGTAAAGAAGGAACTATTTTTTTTACGTACTTCTCTTTTCATAATATCGCTATCTGCTTGTTCAAAAGCTAAAGATATCGCTGGTATAGAATCAGTAATTAAATTGATAAATAATAACTGAATGGGAACAAATATGGTATAACCACATATTAAACCAACAAAGACCGTAATCACTTCAGTAATATTTCCTATTAATAAATAGGTTATTACATTTCTTATATTATCAAATATTCTTCTTCCTTCTTTAACAGCTGAGACAATTGTAGAAAATGAATCATCTACTAAAATAATATCGGCAACACTTTTACTTACTTCTGTACCAGTAATACCCATACCTATTCCAATATCACTAGCTTTTATAGCAGGAGCATCATTTACCCCATCCCCTGTCATAGCAACTACTTTATCATGTTTTTTCCAAGCATTTACAATAGCTAGTTTATTCATGGGACTGACACGAGCATAAACACAATATTTATCAATATTTTGATATAGTTCTTCTTCACTTAACTGATCTAATTCTTCTCCTGTTATTGCTTCTTCTTCATTTGTTAATATGCCACTATCTTTTGCTATCGCAATTGCAGTATTTAAAGAGTCCCCTGTAATCATGATTGGTTTTATATGAGCAGATTTACACAATTCAATCGATTCTTTCACATCTTTTCTTGGAGGATCTATTTCTCCTACTAAACCTTGAAAAATTAAATCATCTTCACTCATTTTCTCATTTTTTAGTTCTTTATAAGCATAAGCTAGTAATCGTAAAGCTTTACTGGAATTTTCTTTTTCAACAAGATTTAATTTTTCACGTATTTTGTTATCTAAAACCGTTATTTTGCCTGAATTTATTATTTTAGTACAATGTTTCATTACTGAATCATAGCTACCTTTGGTGAATAAATACTTTTTATTATCTATCACAACTATAACAGACATCATTTTACGTTCTGAATCAAAAGGAATTTCATCTATTCGAGGATATTTTTCTTTCAATTTTTTACTATCTATAAAGCTATTTAAATAATTCATAATAGCAATCTCTGTTGGATCACCAACTAATCCCTTTTCATTTTCATTTACATCATTATTTAAAGCTAAATTATATAAAAATAAAGAATCTTTATCTAAAGAGTGATCATCTTTAAAAGGCTCAAAATCATAATATAATAAAACTAATTTCATTTTATTTTCAGTGATTGTTCCTGTTTTATCCGTACAAATAATTTCAGTACATCCAAGAGTTTCCACACTATTTATTTTTCTTACTATGGCTTTTTTCTTAGCAAGAGAGCTCATTCCTAACGATAAAATAATCGTTATAACGGCAGGTAAACCCTCAGGTATTGCGGCAACAGCTAGAGATATGGCTAGTAATAAACTTTCTTTTAAGGGCATATCTTTCATTATACTTACAATAAACATGGCTAAAATAACAATAGAAATAATAATCGTTAATACTTTACTAATACCATTTATTTTCTTTTGAAGAGGTGTTAATTCTATTTTAGTATTGTTTAGACTAGAAGCTATTTTTCCTATTTCTGTAGACATTCCTGTTTCTGTTACGATACATTCTCCTTTTCCATAAACAACATTTGTCCCTGCATAAACCATATTGGTGCGATTATTTAAACTCATATCTTCTAAAATAGGATCCGTTGTTTTTAATACTGCTACAGATTCTCCTGTTAAAGATGCTTCATCTACCTTTAAAGATTTTACACTAATTAATCTAGCATCTGCCGATATTTTATCTCCTGCTTCTAATAAGACTATATCCCCAATTACTAGTTCTTCACTATTTAAATAAATTATTTCGTTATCTCTTCTTACTTTTACTTTGGTAGTTTGCATCTTTTTTAAAGCTTCTATGGCTTGGTCAGCTTTTAATTCTTCCATAAAACCTAAGATTGCATTAATAAACACAATTAATAAAATAATAATACTATCGATATAAGATTCTTTATTTAAATAAGAAATCAGAAAAGATACTATCGCCGCAATTAATAAGACAATGATCATTAAATTTTTAAATTGATTAAAAAACTTTAAAAGCTTTGATTCTTTTTTAGCTTCTACTAATTTATTAGGTCCATCTATTTCTAGTCTTTTTTTAGCTTCTTGTTTACTTAATCCTTTTTTATCAGTCTTTAATTTTTCTAAAACTTCTTCCAAGCTCAATTTATAAAAATTCACTTAATCACCCTAGTATAAACTATTTAATCCTTTTTCACGTTTTTTAGTAGTTCCACCTTCAATATCATAACAATCATTAATAATAAGAAAAGCAGATTCATCTAATTCTAAAATAATTTCTTTAAACATATAATAATCCCGATTAGGAACAATACATAACAAAACATCTTGACTTTTATTTGTATATCCTCCTTCTGCTTTCATTCTTGTAACACCAAGTTTTAAATCATTAATGATTACTTTTTCTATGGCATCTATTTTACTACTATTTATAATAAACATTTTACTTTCAGATATTCCTATTACCATTTTGTCTACAATGACACTGGATACATATAATATAATAATTCCATATACTACTTTTGGTATGCCAAAAACAATTCCACCAAATAAAATAATAAAGATATTGCTTAATATAGATGCTTGTCCTTCTGGCATATGCATGTATTTGCAAACAATTTGCATAATAATATCGCTTCCCCCAGTCGTGTATTCCATTTTGTAGACAATACCATAAGCAATACCATATAAAATACTTGTTAGAGCTACTGTTGTGATCATATCATCAAAAACAAACTTGGTTGCTAACATTTCACCAAGTGGAGCAGTTAAAGTAATCATTATTGGATATAAAATACTTCCAAAGACACTTTTCATTGTTTTATCTTTTCCTAAGAAAATAAAACTAATTCCGATTAGGAGAATGGCAGTTATATATATAAATACTTGATCATTCCATCCAAATAGATCATTAAATATAATTGCTAAACTTGTTGTTCCACCCACTATTAAATCATTTGGTTTTAAAAAAACATTATAATTCAAACCTAATAGAAAAGTTCCTAAAATCATTAAAACTAATCTAGGAATTCTATTTTTATCTAGTACTCTTTTTAATATTTTTGGTATGTCCATATTATCCCTATCTTTCTATTAAAATAATAGCGAGAAACATCTTAAAAGTCAATAGAAAATAGATGAATCTTACTTACCAATACCGATCAAATAAATAAATATCTATATTTAACTCCTTTTTTAGAACTCCACATTTTTCTTCTTTATTTTGATAACCACTACTTATCACACATGTATTTTTTTCTGTATAAATAAAATCAATTATAAAAAAGGCAACAAGTACGATAACAATTCCAATTAATATATCTTTCATATACATACCTCTATTAAAAGATTAGCTTTTTTATATTTAAAAGTCAACATAAAAAAAAATACTTTACATATTATTAAACTAGAGGTGAAATGAATGAACGGTAATTTTTTTGGAAATCCAACCTTTCCAACTAATCCATCTAGCAATACTAATTCTAATATTACTAGTCCCCCAGGTAATTATAGCTACACAAGCTCTCTTCCTATGGAACAAAGTTATATTGAAAATATTTTAAGACTGAATAAAGGAAAAAAGGTAAAAGCTTATTTTTCTTATCCTGATTCTACAGAATGGAGAGATAAAGTTTATGATGGAATCATTGAGGAAGCTGGTCGAGATCATTTAATTATGAGTGATCCTAAAACGGGAGATTGGTATTTACTTCGGATGATTTATCTTGACTATGTTACTTTTGAAGAAAAAATCAGATATAACCATGACTATTCAGATAAAACGTTCTAATAAGGACGTTTTTATTTAAAATAATGATCAAAGAAGATTTTTTCTTCCCCTAGGATGCTTTTTTTACCATGACCTGGATATATTATAATATCATCATCATATATTTTTATTTTAGCTAAGCTTTTTTTCATATCTTCTATACTAGATGTTTCTAGGTCGCATCTACCAATTGTATGATAGAATAAAAAATCGCCTGTAAACATTACTTTTTCTTCTTTAAAATAAAGGGTGATGGAATCACTAGCATGACCTGGTGTTTTAATAACTTCATATGAAAAAGTCTTTTTAAGAAAGGTATTATGCTTTAATTGATAGTAATTTTCTAATTCTTCTAAAGCTAATATATGATCCCAATGATGATGCGTTATTAGAATTTCTTCTACTTCATAACCTTTACAGACTTCCTTTATTTTTTCAGATTCATCTCCTGGATCAATAATTAAACATTTTTTATCTTTCTTTACTATATAGCAATTTGTTTTTAAACATCCTACTACTAAATTTTCTATTTTCAATTTTATCACCTGTTTTATCATAACAAAAAACAAAGATTTTTTCAATTATCTTTGTTTTTTATAAGTTCTTTTAAGATCTTTACACAATTTTCAATTCCTATATTACTATTTAAACAAATATCATAATGATTGGGATTATCCCACTCTTGATTGGTATAATATTTATAATGCTTTCTTCTAGCTTTATTTATTTTTTCAATTGTTTTTTGAGCTTCTTTTTTCTTTAAGCCATAGTATTTTACTGCACGATTTATCTTACTAGTTAAATCTGCATAAATAAATACTTTTAAAACATTTTTTTCATTCTTTAAAATATAATCAGAGCATCTACCAACAATGATACAGGAATCTTTCTTAGCTAACTCTTTTATAATTCTATTTTCACTTATAAATAATTCATCATCTAAATTGTAACTATTATTTAAATTGGTATAATTATTTTTTATTTGATCATGATTCATTATATACTCTACTGATAAATTAGAATCTTTGGCAACAAGATCAATTAAATCTTTGTCATAACATTTTATTCCTAGCTCATCTCCTAATAATTTTCCTATATAGCGACCACCACTACCATATTCACGATTGATGGTTATAATGATTTTATTTTTTAAGCTAGATGGTATTTGTACTTCTTTACTTTCTGTTTGTTCTTTTATTTGTTCTTTATTTAATTTATTATACTCAGATTTTAATATAAATATCACTATAATAAAAGTTATGGCATCTGCAATTGGAGCAGCATACAAAGCTCCATATAAGCCAAAAATATTTACTAAAATTAAACATAAAGGAATAAATAAAATAATTTGTCTAATAAAAGATACCGCAGTAGATTTTTTTGCATTTCCTAAAGATTGGATAATAATACTACTACACATCTCTAAAAAGTTAAGAGCTGATACAAGAAGAAATATACGGCAACAATCTACGGCAAATTCCATATATAAAGCATTATCACTTGAACCAAATAAGCTAACTAAAGTTTTGGGAAAGAAAACAAAACCAATATTAAATATAATACCAATTATTAATCCTACTTTTAAGACTTTTTTGATTATTTCTTTTACTCTTTTGGTATTTCCTGCTCCATAATTAAAGCCTATAATTGGTTGAGCTCCACACGCTAATCCTAAAATTACAGAAACATAAACATTAATCAATTTTGAAATTACTCCATAAACTGATAGAGGAATATCAGAACCAAACTTAGTTGTTGCTCCGTACTTCGTCATTACATTATTCATTACAATAAATAAAGCTAATACAGTCATTTGTATAATAAAGCTAGCAATACCATATGATAATGTTCTTTTTAAAGAATTATTTAAACGATAATCTTTTTTTGTCATTTTTACTGATTTTATTTTCCATAAGTATGCTATGGCAATAATACATGAAGCAATTTGACCTATTACAGTAGCAAGTGCTCCCCCTACTACTCCCATATCAAAGCCAAAAATAAATACAGGATCTAAAATAATATTAATGATGGCTCCACTTAATAGGCAGACCATTGAATACTTTGGAGATCCATCTGCTCTAATAAAAGAAGCTAGACCTGAATATATAATCATGAATGGAGCTCCTATTAAAATCACTCTACCATAACTCATTGCATAATCATAAACATTTGCTGTACATCCAAAAAATTGAATCAGATTAGGAAGAAATATCTCTCCTAATAAACATACAATTAAAGATACTATTATTAGAAGTATTACTCCAGCACCTATACTTCTTTTTGCTTCTTCTACATTCTTTTCTCCTAATCTTAGGCTTAAATTAGCCGCTAAACCATTTCCTATTAATCCCGCTAAACCTGTACAAATGATTACTATGGGAAAAATTACATTTGTTGCAGCATTTCCTAAATAACCTACTCCCTGTCCAATAAATATTTGATCAACAATATTATATATAGAATTAATTAGCATACTAATAATACAAGGTATTGCAAAACTAATTAATAACTTATTAATATTGTCTTTTTCTAAATCTCTTTGTTTCATTTAACACACCTTCCTATCATACAAAAAAGCGTAGTCTGGATTTACGCTTTTTGCTACACGACAGGTTTCAGTATAACACAAAAATAAATTTTGTGTAAGTTTTTTTAACTACATTTACCATTATTTTTTAAATAATATTTTTCGATAGCTGAAAAAATTTCATCACTATTTTCATAATCATCTACATTTATAATCTCTTTTATATTGTCGCTTATTTTTACTATTTCATCATTTTTAGTTGTAATTGTGTAAGTTTTTTCATCATCAAGTAAATTACAAGTAAGGCTGGAAGCAATTTGTACTTCTTCAGTATTTTCTTTTTTAAATACAGTAAACATTAAAATAGCAATCATAATAAAAACTATATAAATAATAATCATTACGCCAATAAATTTAAGAATTTTTATAATAATTCCCGCTAAGCGTTCGACATTACTCATCTTTTCCTCCAATACATTTTTATCTCCTACAAGTTCATTTAAACTAACATGAAATATCTTTGCTAATCTAGTAGCATCTTCCAAGCTTGGAGATGTTTCATTTAGTTCCCATTTACTAATAGTTTGCCTTGAAACATTTAGTTGTTCTGCTAACTTTTCTTGAGTATAGTTATTTTTCTTACGTAGTTCACTTATATTAGATCCAATATTCATTATTTTCTCCTTTCAAATAAATTATAAAATAAAATGACTTTTTTTGACTAGCAATTTTGGATGGAAATTTCGCCCGTTTTTTTCCCATTGCTAAATTCTTGATATTTTTTTCTAAAAGGCTTTAAAAAAATTAAAAAAATTGTTATAATTTTGATGGTGAAGAATATGTTGTGGTTATCAATTTTTTTAATTATTTTAATTCTTGTTTGTTTAATAGGAATTTATTATGCTTTATCTTTTAATCAGTTAAATGATTTAAAAACTAAAATTCATGAATCAGAAGTTATTATTGATGAAGCTTTAAGAACTAAATATGATGCTTTAATTCGTGTAAGTAATCATATTCGTCCACATATGGAAAATAATAAAAATTATTTTCGTGAATATGAAAAATTAAAAGATGTTAATATGACTAATTTTGATATGGATCGCAAATTAAATGAGGGTTATACTTTAATTCTTAAAATGATAGATGATTTAAAATTAAATGATGATGAAGAAATGAACCAAGAAATTGATAGTATTAAAAGATTAGATGAAAAGCTTACAGCTGCGAAAAATTATTATAATAAAAATACTAGTAAAGAAAATGCAATTGTAAGAAAATTTCCTACTAATATTATTGCTAAGATTCATGGATTTAAAGTAAAACTTTTCTTTGATGGAAAAGATATGGATGATGAAATAATAGACGACTTTAAAATGTAAGTCGTCTATTTTTCTATGCGCCAATCAATTTCTTTTAAACCATTTTTTCTTAAAAATTCATTGGTTTTGCTAAATGGTTTAGATCCAAAGAAACCATAGCGAGCAGCAAAAGGAGATGGATGAGGGCTCATTAAAATTAAATGCTTAGGATTTGTTATATATTTTGCTTTTTCTTTAGCAAAATTCCCCCATAGAATAAATACTACTGGTTCTTCTTTGTCATTTAAAAGTCTAATAATATAATCTGTAAGTCTCTCCCAACCTAGTTTTCTATGAGAAGCTGGAGTATCTTTAATGACAGTTAGAACTGCATTTAACATTAACACTCCCTCTTTTGCCCAATTTGTTAATTCTCCATGATGAGCTGGAGGAATTCCTAAATCATCATAAAGCTCTTTATAAATATTTTGTAAAGATGGAGGAATAGCAACTCCTTTTTGGACAGAAAAAGATAGTCCATGAGCTTCCCCGACACCATGATATGGGTCTTGACCTACTATTACTACTTTAGTATTTTTATAACTCGTTAATTTCAAAGCTTCAAAAATATGATCTTTCGGTGGAAAAACGGTGTGGTGTTGATATTCATTTTCCACTATGTGATAAAATTTTTTGAATCCTTCACTATTCCATACTATCTTTAATAATTCATCCCAATCATTACCTATCATAATCCCTACTTCTTTCTTTATTATCCAAATAAAACTTTTTTAATATTTTATTTGTGATAATTTTCATTATTATTTATTTTAAATGATCGATATATTTGCTCTAATAAAATTCCTCTAAATAATCCATGCGGAAATGTAAATTTGGAAAAAGAAAGTGGAAAATTACTTCTATCTTTTATTTTTTTACTAAGTCCTGTAGAAGAACCAATTATAAAAGTGATTGTGCTATGGGTAATAAAAGTTTCTTCTATTTTTTTAGATAAAGATATACTATCCATTTCTTTTCCCTCAATTTCAAGAGTTATTACATAATCATTTACCCCAATATATTTTAAAATATTAGTCGCTTCACGCTCTAAATCCTCTTCATCTTTTAGTTCAATCATTTCTAATTTGTGATATTTATTGATTCTAGTTTTATAATCATGAACTAAATCTATTAAATATTTTTCTTTTAGTTTTCCTAAACAAATTATTTTAATCATAACTTTATCACTTCACTAATCTCATCTGGTTTAGCACATTTAATATCACGAAATGTTATATTATAAGTATCAAAGATATGATTTATCTCCTTTAAAGCAAGCTCTTCTGTATTATTTTTTTCAGATAAATGCATTAAATAAATCTTTTTTGTATTTTCACCAATTAACTTAGTCAGATAAAGACTGCAAGCATTATTTGATAAGTGTCCATAATCTGATAGTACTCTTTTTTTTAACCAATCTGGATAAGGTCCATGTTGTAGACGTTCAATATCGTGATTACTTTCAAATAAATATATTTCTTTATTTTTTAAATATTTAAAATTCTTATGATTAACATATCCTGTATCTGTTACGTAGGCTACGGAATGACCATTCGACTCAAAAATGAAATTTCTAGAATCGGTTGCATCATGAGAAGAATGAATGCAATGTACTTGTAAATTTTTTAATATTACTTCATCTTCATAAATTAAAACGTGTTCATAATTATGAATATCATCTAATTCTTTGAACATTTCATTAGATATTACAATCGTTGCAGGATATTTTTTTATAAATGTTTTTAAAGCTGATATATGATCATCATGTAAATGGCTAATAAATATATAATTGATTTCTTCAGGTTTTACCCCTATACTTTCTAATTTTTCCACAATATATTTACGGTTCTTACCAATGTCAATTAAAATTTTATAATTTTCTGTTTCAATATAAGTGGAATTTCCCCCTGAACCACTTGCTAAGACACATATTTTCATTAATATAACCCCATTGGATTTATAAAGTAAGAGCCTGTTTGATATGGATAACCTTTAGAAATGGCGAAGTGTAAGTGAGTACCTGTTGCTCTACCACTACTTCCCATAGAACCAATTACATCTCCACGACTAACTGTTTGACCTACTGAAACACTATTGCTTGCATTATGGGCATATAATGCATACATATTGTTTCCATGATCAATTACTATATAATTTCCTAAAGATCCTCCACAAGTATCTCTTAGACCATAGCCTTTTGCTGGACAACCACTATATACATAGACAACCGTTCCTGAGCCTATAGAATAAATTGGAGATCCATGACCCGTACCAGAAATATCTACTCCATCATGATGAGTACCCCAACGACTGGCAAAATAGCTTGTAATAACATATGGTCTTGCTGTTGGCCATCCCCATGTTCCTGAAGTTGATGGTGGGTATATTGGTGGTTGATATCCTCCAGAAGGACGTTTCGTTCCAACTACTACTACTTGGTTTACAGGATCTTTGATCGTCTCTGAACTTACGATTTCTGATCCTTGTGCTTGAATCCCATTTGTAACTGTAAACTTTTCTGTTACTAGTTCTTCTCCCTTTTGACCAGCTATTTTAGGTTCTTCATATCCTACGTATTTAGTACTATCTTTTTCTTCTACTATTTCATATGCAATCTCTTGAACGGATACACGGTGTAAGTCATAAATAAATGTTAATACAGGATCAATGTAGGTAACATTTAAAGTACTTCCTACTCGTAATATTACATCTTCACTTTTTAAATCAGGATTAATGGTTAATAAATCACTTGTTCCTAGTTCATATTCATCTGCGATTGATTCAATTGTATCTCCTATTTTAACTGTGTAATATTCCATATCAGGATCACTACCAAATAAAAAATATTGAGTTAATTCATTAACATCAGTATAGATTTTTTCATTAACACTAATATAAGCTTCTTTAATGGTGATATCTTCTTCAAAATACATATTTTCAATAATAGATCCAGTATCTATAATCTCTTCTTGTTTATCGTTGATATATTTTTCATATAGTCCATCATCTAAAAAGGAATTTACAAAGTTAATCAAGGCTTCTTTTAATACTTCTTTATCTAAAACATGAACTTTAATTTCACTATCTTCTTTTTTTATTGTCATAGTGTAGCCTTTAACGGCAAAATCATCTACTTTTTCTATTTTATTATAAACCTCATTAATACTATCCGATCTAGTATCATAAGTGTTCATTGCTACTATTTTTAAATCAGTGGGAGGATAAACATTTGAAACATCATATTTTTCTTTGATTGAGGTTTGACTTTTATCAATTAATTCATATAATTCATTTTCATTATCAATTACTCCAATTTTTTCGCCATGCAAATATACTTGATATTTATTATTGGCAGGAGCTAATATTTTATCAGTCATATTACTTAAAAAAAGAATAACTCCAGCGATTAAAGTAATTAAAATTGTAATTATTATATTTTTATGGTGCATTATATCCTCCTTCATTATTTTCAGTATGTAAATAATTTTTGAAATTACTCATATTTAATTCAAAGAGTAGACGGTATAAACCTGTTGAACCCTTTCTATGCTTAGCAATTATTACATCAATTGGCACAATTGTTTCTTTTTTTTCAGTTTTGGCTTCATAATAATCTTTACGATTTAAAAACAATACTAAATCGGCATCTTGTTCTAATGATCCTGATTCTCTCAAATCTACTAAAGCTGGTTCTTTATTTTCTCTTTTATCTACGCTACGTGATAACTGAGCTAACGCAATAACAGGAACATCTAGTTCTAGTGCCATAGTTTTTAAACTACGTGATATTTCTGATACTTCTACCTGTCTTGATTCTACTCGATTAGATCCAGTTGTTACTAATTGCAAATAATCAATTACAACCAGTCCTAAACCACTTTGACTTGATGCTAACCTTCGACATTTGGCTTTTATTTCAGGAGCGGTAATACTTGCATTATCCTCTATATAAATATTAGTACTGGCAAGTTTACTTAGTGCTTCATTATATCTTTTCCAATCATTATGTTCTAATTTTCCTGTATTTAATTTATAAGAATCAATTCCCCCAATACTTGCTATCATTCGATTGACTAGCATTTCTGCTGACATTTCTAAGTTAAAAATAGCGATTGCTTTATCAGTTGAAAAGGCAGCATTCGTAGCAATATTTAAAGCAAAAGCTGTTTTTCCCATACCAGGACGAGCAGCTAGAATAATTAATTCTCCTCCATGAAGCCCAGCAGTTACGCGATCTAAATCATAAAATCCTGTTCTTATCCCTGTAATATCACTTTTATTTTTGGCACGTTCCTCTAGTCGTTCTTGAGCAATTCTTAGTATTTCGTGAATGGGAACAAATTCTGTAGAAGTACGCATTTTTACAACATTTAAGATACTACGTTCAGCATTGTCTAACATACTTGTTATATTTTCATCATTATAGGCACTACTTACAATATCTGTTGCGGTATTAATTACATTTCTTCTAATGGAAGCATCTTTTAAAATCTTAATATAATATTCTAAATTGGCAGAGGTTACAACAGAATCAATTATTTCTGTTAAATAATTTACTCCCCCTATTTCATTAAAAGCTTTCTTCTTATCTAACTCTGCTTTTATTGTTGTTAAATCTACAGGTGTCCCCGCTTTATATAAGCTCATAATTGCTTTAAAAATAGTTCTATTTTTTTCATTATAAAACATATCTTCCGTTACTTCATCATGAATCTTTTCTAATGCTTCACTGCTTAAAAAAGAAACACCTAAAACGCTCATTTCGGCTTCTAAGTCGCTTGGTAATGCTCTTGTGGCCACATTCTCACCTACTTACTTTTGTAAATTTATTCTTATTTTAAATGCAACTTTCTTATGAAGGATAACTTCTACTTCATGTATTCCTAAAACATCTAAATCATTATCTAATTTTATACATTTTTTATCTACTAAGTAGCCCATCTCTTTTAATTTCTCTGATATCTGTTTTGTTGACACTTTTCCAAATACTTTATCTTGAGCTCCAGTTTTTACCTTAAAAGTAATGATTTTATTTTCTAACTCTTTTTTTAGGGCATTTAATTCTTTTACTTTTCCCTCTTCTTCTTTTGCCTCTTTATCTAATCTTATATCTAGCACTTCTTTGCTTCTTTTTGTTAGAGGAACTGCTAATTTATTTTTTATTAAATAATTATTAGCATACCCATCACTTACTTCTAATATTTCATCTTTTTTTCCTACTTTTCTTACATCTTGTAATAAAATTATTTTCATAAGATTTCATCCTTTCTCATGTATATATAATTATAACAAAAAAAAGAAACTAATGAAAGTAGTTTATTTTCTTGAAAAGGCAATCATAGCAATAAATCCTAAAACAATGGCTCCAAAAATGCAATATACAACAATGACTACTGTTTTACTAGGTTCACTATATAAATCATCTAATGTTTGAGCTTTCACTTCTAATTTTTCATTATTCATTACCTTTTTTACTACGTCTTTATAATTTCCTTCTTTTTCATAATCTTCCACAATTTCAAATAATTCTTGCCATGTTCCTGTTCCATATCCTTTTATATATTCTTCTCCAACTACGAAAAAAGGCGTTCCATAATCTTTGGCTTCTTTATCTACATCTAAATAATCCGCTACAGCATCTTGTAATTTGGCATTTTTTTCATTTTCCCATACTTCATAAGTTACTATTTCTACATTTTTAGGAATTAAATCTCTATGATTATTAATATATTCTAATGCTTCTTCACAATGTGAACAAGTCTTTCCTCTAAATAAATACACCGTAATTTTTTCACTTTCTGCTTTTACAGTAGTAGGTAACACAATTAAACTAGTTATCATTAATAATAAAATTAATATTTTCTTCATTCTATCACATCCTCTTATGTATTATAGCAAAATATATTTTTTTAGTAAAGATGAAGTTTCGTTTGAAATTTTGTACTATTTTTTATTATCCTTACATATTTTTAATTAGAAAGATGAAAGATGGTGAAATTTTGGAAAAAAAAGAATTGCTCGAATCAATAGCAAGAAGAGGAAATGGGAGCATTTATCTTGGCGTTGTAGGTGCAGTTAGAACTGGTAAGTCTACTTTTATTAAAAGATTTATTGAAAATTTAGTTGTTCCTAATATCACAGATGAGTATGAAAAAAAACATTGTTTAGATGAAATACCACAGAGTGCTCAAGGAAAAGCTATTATGACAACAGAGCCAAAGTTCGTTCCATCCAATGGAGCGGAAGTAACGGTTGATGAGTTTACCACTAATATTAAGTTGGTTGATTGTGTAGGTTTTGTTATTCCTGGAGCACAGGGATATGAAGATGAAGAAGGAAATCCTAGAATGGTTAAAACTCCTTGGTTTCCAGATTCTATTCCTTTTGTAGAAGCTGCAGAAATAGGCACAGAAAAAGTAATCAAAGATCATGCAACGATTGGGATTGTAGTTACAACTGATGGATCATTTGGAGAAATCCCACGGATGAATTATGTAGAAGCTGAGGCTCGTGTTATTAATGAATTAAAAGAAATTGGAAAGCCTTTTATTGTTATTTTAAATAGTATTCATCCTACTAATACGGAGACTGTTCGCATTGCCAAAGAAATGGAAGATGCTTATGATATTCCTGTACTTCCTGTTAGTGCCGAAGCAATGAACGAAGTAGAAATCATGGAAATTCTTAAAAAAGCCTTATATGAATTTCCTGTACTAGATATCAAAGTAAATATTCCTGAATGGATTGATGCTCTTCCTAAAAATCATGAGATTAAAGTCCACTTTTTAGAAAAAATCAAAGAAAGTGTTATTAGTGTAGAAAAAATTAAAGATATAGATTTTATATTAGATCATTTTGAAGATAGCCAATATATTAGTAAATCTTATATTAGTGAGCTGGATGCAGCAACTGGAACAGTTACTATTAATTTGGATGTTAAAGAAGAGCTTTATCAAGAAGTTTTAACTAGTATTATGGGAGAAGCTTCTACAACTAAAGCAGGACTTATTCGTATTTTTGCTGGTTATAAAGAATCAAAAGAAGAAATGGATTCTATTAAAGATGCTTTAAAAGTAGCTAGAAATGCTGGATATGGAATTGTTTATCCGACTATTCGGGATATGAAGCTTGAAGTACCTGAGATTGTAAAACAAGGTTCTAGATATGGAGTTAAACTAAAAGCAACTGCTTCATCTATTCATTTGATGAAGGTAGAAGTTCAATCTACTTTTGAACCTATTATTGGTAGTGAAGCTCAAAGTAAAGAACTGATTAATTATTTAATGAAAGATTATGAAAAAGATCCTAATTCTATATGGCAAAGTGAAATATTTGGAAGAAGTTTAGAAGCAATTGTACAAGAAGGAATACAAGCTAAACTTTCTATGATGCCAGATGCTACTAGATATAAACTTTCTCAAACAGTTACTAAAATAGTGAATAAAGGAGCTAATAATTTGATTGCAATTGTCTTATAAAAGTTTACTTTGTAGACTTTTTTTTGCATGAAAAAACTTTAGAATGATCTCTAAAGTTTAAATTTTAAATATTTTATTTTTCTTTTTGAAATAAATAAGTGTTCCTATCAATAATAATACAGCGACAATAGAAAGTCCTCCTATCATTCCAGTTTGAGGGGAATCTACTAGAACATCTGCATCTTGAGGAGTAGTTACATTATCTCCAAGCATTACTCCATCTATATCTTTATTTGGATTTATAAGTTCAACATTCATATCTTTATTTACTTTACTTGTATCACTTAATTCTGGAGTTTTATTTTCTTCATTAATGCTTGTATATACTCTAATAGAAGCTTGGGCTAATACTTTTTCGCCTAAGTCTAACCATTTTTCACCATTTGTAGAAAAATAGGATACTCCTTTGGTTACTTCAAAATTATAGTATGGATTATCTTTTGATGATCCTTTCATAGCAATAGGAATTATATCTTTTGTTGTATCATCTGTTTCAAATTTGATAATAATAGAAAATTTATCAGTGATATATATATCTTTAGATGGTTTCACACTAATATAACCACCATGAGAAGTTGTACCTTTTGCAATTTCGGTATAATCTTTTAAAGAAGCATTACTTGCATAATATACAGTATAATTCATTCCTTCGCTATTACTAGCAAATGTAACTTTATCTATTTTTTCAGCTTCTTTATTTTGTTTTGTAAATATATTAGCAATATAATTTACATCAGATCTGCTTTCTAAAGATACATTTGTACCTAAATCATCATAATAATATACTTCATCTGATACATTTAAATCTACATTATAGAATCCTACTATATTTGTACATATATTTATATCATCATAAGATACATAATAATAACCATTATTTCCATTGCTTGTACCATAAGAATTTTTTACTATCCATGCTCCTTTTCTTGTGGAATTATTTTTAAAATTCGTTACTTCAATAGAATCATCCCAACCAACAATTGCAACAGCATGATTTGATATATTATTTCCGTTATAATAATAATAAGCTCCATTTATATATTCTTCATTTTGGATATTAAAGTATAAGGAAGCGGCTAGAGCACCATAGTTTACTAAATATTGTTTTATTGTATTAATACTACTTTCACTACACATTCCTCTTGAATTATTTAAATAGAAAATATCATCAACATCTACACTTGCTTCTTTATTTATGATATCCATTTGATTTATTGTAGTCATGTTTGTTATTAAATTGGTTACAGTTTGGAAAGGTAATTCATTTTCTTTTATAGGTCCCCAATTATTTAATACATAAGCTGCTGTATATTCCAATTTTCCTCCACTATTAAAAGCTCTATTAAATGTTACAAAACTAGGTGTATATAAAGAACTTTGAGTCATTAATTCTAAGTGAGCTACACTTAAATAATCTGTATTTATTTTATTTTTTAAAAGATTTGACTCAATAGATGCTAAAGTTGAAAATGCCCAACAATCATCACTTATACTTTGATCTCTTACATCTAAAACATATTGATCTTGCAAAGTAAAAGAATCCATAGAATAGCTATTTGAACTACCTATTAAGCCATTTTCTTCTTGTATACACATATTAGGCATAGGTGTATTTTCTTTTTCTTCACTACTTAGATTTAGCCATGCTTTATATTCTTTAGAATATTCACATAACTCTAACGAAACGCTTTTAGCACTTACATTCAATACGCCTATTAATAACATAATCATCAATGATATAACCTTTTTCATTTTACACTCCCTACTCTTTATTTAAGTATATCATTTTTTTAAGTCATTTGACATGCTTTTTACTTATGTTTACAATTTATTTATACAAAAAAGATGTTACAATATAGCAACATCTAACCTTTTTTATTTTTAATTTCTTCTAATAATAAATTAATAAATTCTTCTACATTTACTGTAACTGTTTCTTCACTTCCACATTTACGATAACTTACCATATTATTTTCCATTTCTTTATTTCCAATAATAATAGCATAATTTTTTTTCTTCATTACACTTTCACGCATTTTGTAGCCTAGTTTTTCATCTCGATCATCTAGTTCTACTCTAAGTCCAGCTTCTTTTAACTTTTCTTGTAAATTTTTAGCATATTCTAAGTGATATTCATTATTTACAGGTATTATATTTACTTGTACAGGTGCAAGCCATAGTGGAAATAGACCTGCATAGTGTTCTATTAAAATACCAATAAATCTTTCAATAGAACCAAATATTACTCTATGAAGCATAACTGGTCTTTTTTTAGTACCATCTTTATCTATATAAGTTAAATCAAATCTTTCTGGTAAATTCATATCTAATTGAATTGTTCCACACTGCCATACTCTTCCTAAAGAATCTTTAATATGGAAATCTAACTTAGGACCATAAAATGCTCCATCTCCTGGATTAATTTTACAATCGTGTCCTGATTTTTCACAGGCATTTTTAAGTGCTTTTTCTGCTTCATCCCAAATCTTTAGATCCCCAATATATTTTTCTAGTGGTCTTGTAGATAATTCAATCGTGTATGTTAAATTAAATATTTTATAAACACGATCAATAAAATTAATTAAACGAATTATTTCTTCTTCAATTTGATCCTCTCTCATAAATATATGAGCATCATCTTGGGTAAATGTCCTTACTCTAAATAAACCATTTAAAGCTCCACTTGCTTCATGGCGGTGTACTTGTCCTAATTCCCCTATTCTTAGTGGCAAATCACGGTAAGAATGAAGAGAATTTTGATAAACAAGCATTCCTCCTGGGCAATTCATTGGCTTAATAGCAAATGTCTTTTCATCAATTTCACTGGTATACATATTTTCACGATAGTTAAACCAATGTCCAGATAATTCCCAAAGTTCTTTATTTAGCATGATTGGTGTTTTAATGAATTCATATCCTTCTTTAGTATGTTCTTTATACCAATAATTTTCTAATTCATTTCGAATAATCATTCCTTTATTTAAGAAGAAAGGAAATCCTGGTCCATATTCGCTCATCATAAATAAATCTAATTCTTTACCTAATTTTTTATGATCTCTTTTTTTGGCTTCTTCAAGCATTTTTAAATGTTCTTCTAATTTTTCTGGAGTATCAAAACATATTCCATATATTCTTTGAAGTACTTTATTATTTTTATCGCCTTTCCAGTAAGCACCACTTACCTTTAATAGTTTGAAGTTTTTACATTCTTTTACTGTTTCAACATGAGGTCCACGACATAAATCAGTAAAATCTCCTTGAGTATAGCAACTAATAACGGTCTCTTCTTCATTCATTCTATTAATCAAATCAATTTTATAAGGATCATCTTTAAATTTCTCTAAAGCCTCTTCTTTCGTTAAAACTTGTCTTACAATTCTTTTACCATCTTTCGCTATTTTTTTCATTTCTTTTTCTATAGCTGGCAAATCATCCATAGTAAGAGTTAGATCTCCTAAATCAATATCATAGTAAAACCCTTCTTCTATTACTGGTCCAACCCAAAATTTAGCTTCAGGATATAAATGTTTTACTGCTTGAGCTAAAAGATGAGCACAGCTATGATTTAATACACTTAATTTTTCATCTTCTTTAATGTTTATCATTTTTTATTCCTCCTTCAATTCAAAAAGGATGATACCTAAGGAGCTTTTATAAAGCGGTACCATCCTTTTTATTACTTATTTTTGATAACGGTTTTGCCCGGAGATGATTAATCCCTCTGGAAAGTAGTAATTTATAAAACTTTTTATTGATTTACACCAACCATCAACTCTCTATAAAAAACATTTTATAAATCTTGTCTTTCTTTCACGATTTGTATTCAAAGTATAGCATATAATTTTAGTATTTGCAAGTTTAGATTAATACATTTTCACCATTTTCACAGTGTTTATAAAAATCTTTTAAACTTATGTGATATTTTGGCTTTTTGTATTTATAAATACATAGATAATCTACATCCATGTTTCGTAATTTATTATATTTTTGAAATTTATCCTTTATATCTTTTAATAAGTCATATAAACTCATAAATTCATGAATTCCTTTATAAGGAATCCAAGCATGTTCAAACCAATAAAACTTTTCATTTTCTTCATATACAACAAAAGTATGAGTAAATAATTTTTTAGCATCATAATAAACCATAAAATAAGTGTTAAATTTTATTCCCAAGTTTTTAAAAGCTATTCTTTCTAATTCTACTTGATCATAACAATTTCCCACTTTATTTGCTATTACTTCTTCTGGTTTAGATAAAACATATTTTTTTTTGAACCCTTTTTCGGTATCTATGTAAATATTTTGCTCTATATCCATCCAACCATATCTAATATCTTCTAAAAAATTAATTAGATCCATAACACTTTTTATTTGCTCCATTTTACTCCACCTAGATGATATTATAACAAATTATTTATAAAAAGTACAAATATTTTAAAACATTTTATCGACATTTTGTGGAACATCATCATTTATTACTTTTTTTATTATTTTTTCTTTTAAATCTTTATTTACTCTTTTTCCTGTCATTTTACTTAAAGTATCAATGATCTCATTTAAAGTTTTTTCATCTTTCATATTTCCTTTTTGCAATTTTTCAGCTAAAGATACAATTGTATTTTTATCTACTTTGGTTTTCTTTTCAATTTTTTTAAAAAATGAATCATCTAACATAAAAAAACTCCTCCTAATATAATATATGAGAGAAAGTTTAAGAATTGATTATTTATAATATTCGTAAAATAAATCATCAGGTTTTAATTTAAAAACATTTGCTATTTTTAGAGCTAAATCATAATATAATCTTCTATTACCATTTTCAATTTGCCAATAATAAGCTTTACAAATTCCTACTTCTTTAGCCACACTTTCATATGACATATTTTTTTCTTTGCGTAAACTTTGTAATTTAAAATTTACATTTGTACTACTTTTTGCCATAACTCCTCCACTAGTACTATAATATATCAAAATTTTTTGGTTGTCAAATTTTGTGTTGTTATAGTTGGGTAGACTTTAATATTATTTATCAATAATATTAAGTATAAGGAGTGTTTGGATGAACTTAAAAGAAGTAGTTGGCATGAATTTAAAATATTATCGGTATCAATCTGGTTTATCTCAAGAAAAATTCTATACAAATTTAGAACTTAATCCAAAATATATGGCTTGTATTGAACGAGGAGAAGAAAATATTACAATTGATCATATTGAAGAAATAGCCTTTAAATTAGGTATTTCTACTTATGAATTAATTACTTATAATAAAGATCATGTTATAAATAAAAAAAGAATTGATGAAAAGGAAAAGGTTTATAATTAAAAAGAATTAGTATTTTGTTCTAATTCTTTTTTTATTATTTGTCTATTTTAAAAGTTTATTTTATGCTTTTTTAGGATCTTGCCTTATTTTTCCCTTTCATTTTTATTTTTAAATTGTAAAATAATTGGCGTTCCTGTTAAATCAAAATTCTCTCTTAATTTATTTTCAAGATACCGTTCATAACTGAAATGTAACAAACCTTTATTATTTACTTGAAAGGTAAACTTAGGAGGATTTATGCCTGTTTCACTTACAAAATAAATCTTTAATCTTTTTCCTTTGTATGATGGTGGTATTTTAAAACTTACCGCATCCATTATTACATTATTAAGTAAACTTGTCTTAATTTCTTTATGATTATTTTCATATGCACTTAGTACTTCAGGCATTAAAGTGTGGATTCTTTTTTTGGTTAGTGCTGATAGAAATACTACTTTTATATATGGAGTAAATTGAAATTCATTTGCTATTTTTTTCTTCCATGTTTTTATAGCACTATCTGGATCACTCACTTTATCCCATTTATTTACCGCTAAAACAATTCCTTTACCTGCGTCAATTGCATATCCTAAAATATGTTTATCATGTTCTATTATTCCCTCTTCGGCATTAATTACAATAACACATACATCTGATTCTTCTATAGCTCGAATACTTCTTAAATAACTATATTTTTCTACATTTTCATAAATACGTCCTTTTTTTCTTAATCCTGCTGTATCTACTAAAATGTATTTTTTCTTATCATATGTAAACTCTGTATCTATTGCATCTCTTGTTGTTCCTGCTATATCACTTACAATTGCTCTATCTTCATTTAATAAAGCATTAATTAAACTACTTTTCCCAACATTTGGTCTTCCAATAATACAAAATCTGGGAATATGAGTTTCCGTTATATCATTATTATTTATATTTTTGGTAATTTCTTCTAATAACTCCTTAAATCCTATATTGTGTTCGCCACTAACCCCCATTACTTTTTCAAAACCTAATTCATAAAATTCATATATATTTTCTTGTCTTTCTTTATTATCCATTTTATTTACGACAACTATTATTTCTTTATTGGTTCTTCTAAGTAAGTCTTTAATATAAAAATCTGTGGCATCTAAACCATATTTTCCATCTACAACAAATAAAATTAAGTCTGAGGAATCCATAGCTAATTCTGCTTGCATACGAATTTCTCTTGCAAAATCATCACTTGCATCTTGCAATCCACCTGTGTCAATTAAAGAAAATTTTTTATCATTATAATTTACTACTCCATAAATTCTATCTCTGGTAATTCCTGGTTCATCCATAATAATTGATTTTTTTTCTTTAATTAATTTATTAAAAATAGTAGACTTTCCAACATTTGGTTTACCAATTAAACATACACATTTTCTCATTATAAACCTCCTTTTTTGGCTTTTATTTTATCATAAAATAAGCATTTTAACAAATATTATTATCTATATCTACATAAACTTGGTTATTCTTTAAATAAAGTATTATTTCTAAATCATTTAATGAGCTATTATCCTTAGGATTTAAAACTGTATCTTCTTTATCTGGAGATATATTTCCATTTTTTAATAAATCATTTACCGTTATTTTTAAACTTTTATATCCTTCATAAAAGTTTGTACTTTGATTTAATTCATATTCATGATTTACAGCATAAGATTTAGCAGCTGAGGAAATCATCTCTAATTTAGCACAATAAAGATTATTCTTTGATTTATTAGATAAATTTACTACACTAGCACTAGCTATCGTTGTTACAACTGCTAGTATCGCAATTACACACAATAACTCAATTAATGTAAATCCTTTTTTATTTTTCATATTTAACACCAATTCTATTATAAAATAGTTTAAAGTAAACTTCTAGTCCTTTGTTTTCTCTTTACATATAAAATATGATTGAGACTATTATTTTTTATAGTTTTATTTGCAAACTTTGTCGAACGCTTTTTCTTGCTTTTTGCCAGATTAAATTTCATAATATAATCTTGAGCATTAGGGCTGATGTCTACTAAACTAGACAAATTTCTATTTCCCTTACCTCCTTTATATTGGGTTTTGGTTGATAGAAAGGAGTTTTGATTAGTTAGTGAGGTATTTTTTATCCAAACTTATAAATTGGGCTAAACCAAAAAAGACATCAACCATAATCATTGTAACAAACAATATTATTGTTAATGTCTACCAAAACAAGTAGGCATTTAGACCTAATGCTCTACTAGTTTAAGTATAATACATTTTACTAACTAATTCAAGATATTTAATTGAAAACTTATTTATCTCACACTTTTTAATTTCAATAATTACTATTAATTTATTTACTAGTTAAAGCATCTATATAATTTTTGAAGTACAGACAAATGTGAAGTACTGAAGATATCTGTTTTTACTTTTAAAAATTAAATTTCGTATGGTGTTGAAGATGAGCCATTTCCTGATTTTATTACCACATCATGGGCTAGATTAATTACTGGGCGCACACCCCACGCGTTATTCACGCTGTCGTAATGGAGGTAGCCATTCGAATACACATAAAACACGTAAGCAAAACCGCTCGTCGCATTAAAGTTAAACGGAGACATTGTCCAATAATATTGATTATTATAAAGATAATAACTTTGATTAGTTTGTCCGTATACTCCACCTGCCATGGCTACTTCATCTGCTGTTATTAATCCTACTGGATTGGTTAAGGCTTTATTCCCTTTACTACTTCCACTTACAGTATACAAATCTGCACTATTACTACATTTTAATGTTGGTGTCTTATTCGTATATAATCTTTCTCTTGCTGCATAGTAGATTGTACTACTTGGAGTACTACTCCAAGAGGATCCGCTTGCCATGTTCCTATCTCCACAGAATCCTGCTTCTTTACTGATCTTATCTGAATAATTTGCTAAATTACTACTATACCAACTATCTACTACATCTTTTATTGGACTATCTGTTGTATTTCCATGTTGTTGCCCGCTTGTGTACATATATCCTACGTATTCACTTCGATCATAACTTGAGTTAAATGCTTGACTAGCACCGTTATTTATCATTGTTGTAGTTCCAGTTGTTGCTGTACTTGTTCCATTATAGATCATACGGATTGATCCATCTCCATTGATTCTGATAATTCTCCAGTAGAATCCTGCAAATGATACCCAGTTATTAGTTACTGCCCCTCTAAAATAGTAACTATCTCCCCAATCATCTTCTGTTTTATATACTCCTTCATTTGTTGTTGCAGCCTGACTAAAGTTTGGTGTTTCACTTTTAATTTGATTATCTCTTTTGATGGCATCTGCTAATAATGTTTTTTGTTCATCAAAATACAAATAACATTTTGTTCCTTTGGTTGTCATAGGAGCAATGTTTAATGTTTTAGTATTCATATCATAGGTAATCGTTGTATCTTGTTTTTCTTCTCCTATTTTGCAATAACTTTTCTCTGCATTTAGAGTATATCCTGAATCTGGTATTTGATCTGTCTTTGAGTAACTACTACCATCTTCAATATACACACCAATTAAATTTAAATCTGATAATTCATAGTTAATTGTTCCATTTACTAATGGTATAGATTCTGTTGTTTTATATTTTGCTTTAGTAAACGTGAGTATTATGGCACTAATTATTGCTACTACTAGTAATACAATTACCATGTTTCTGGCTAAGTTGTT